>Ga0207426_1000223_pt1 | contig 132636 bp, 123 predicted proteins | sample AraplaMF_Cvi_mMS_FD_184265 | JGI IMG/M metagenome (GOLD analysis project Ga0207426, IMG submission 184265) | Arabidopsis root microbial communities from the University of North Carolina, USA - plate scrape MF_Cvi_mMS (SPAdes) (version 2) | ecosystem: Host-associated > Plants > Roots >... | reverse complement strand
GATCGTGCAGCGCATTGTCCGCGCGCGGGTCGGGCAGGTCTTCGAAGCACTCCGAGAATCGATCCATCGGCCGCTCCCACTCAGGAGCCACCTTCAGAATCGATTTCTGCCTAAATCGCAATGCCTTACAAAAAGCTCACATGCGATTCCCCTGCCCCTCCAGGGGAGGGTGAAGAGAGAGGTCGCGCCTAAAACGGCAAGCCCACATAATTCTCCGCAAGCAGGCGCTGCGCCGTCTCCGACGACAGCAGATAGTCCAGCTCGGTCTGCTGCAGCCGATCCTCATATTCGAGCCGGTCGGGGAAACGATGCAGCATCATCGTCATCCACCAGGAGAAGCGTTGCGCCTTCCAGATCCGCGCCAGCGCCTTGGCCGAGTAGCCCTCGAGGCCGGAATCATCACCGTGCTGATAATGCGCGAGCATGGCGTGGTAGAGATAATAGATGTCCGAGGCGGCACTGTTCAGCCCCCGCGCGCCGGTCGGCGGCACGATGTGGGCGGCATCCCCGGCGAGGAACAGGCGGCCATAGCTCATCGGCTCGGCGACGAAGCTGCGTAACGGCGCGATGCTCTTCTCGATCGACGGACCCGTGATCAGGCGGCCGGCGACCTCCTCCGGCAGGCGGCGCTTCAGCTCGGCCCAGAACGCATCGTCGCTCCAGTCCTCCACCTTGTCGGTGAGCGGCACCTGGACATAGTAGCGGCTCAGCACCTGCGAACGCAGTGAGCACAGCGCGAATCCGCGCTCGTGCTTTGCATAGATCAGCTCGGGCGACACCGGCTTGGTGCGCGACAGCACGCCGAGCCAGCCAAACGGATAGACCTTCTCGTATTCGCGCAGCACGTCCTTCGGAATCGATTTGCGGCTGACGCCGTGGAAGCCGTCGGCACCGACGACGTAGTCGCAATCGATGCGAACGACCTCGTCGTTCGAGCGGTACGTCACGTAGGGCCGGTCCGAGGTCAGATCATGCGGCGTCACGTCCTGCGCATTATGCACGACCTTGCCGCCGAGGCGGTCGCGCGCCTCGTAGAGATCGCGTGTCAGCTCGGTCTGACCGTAGACCAGCACCGAATTGCCGCCGGAGTGCTTGTGCAGGTCGATCTGGGACAGCACGCCGTCATGGGCGATCTCAAATCCCCTGTGGATCTCGCCCTCGCGATCCATGCGCTCGCCGCATTGCGCCTCGCGCATCAGCTTCGCAAAGCCGTGCTCGAGCACACCGGCGCGGATCCGGGCGAGCACGTGGTCGCGGCTGTATTTCTCCAGCACGATCGTGTCGATCCCCTTCAGATGAAGGAGCTGGGACAACAGCAGCCCGGACGGCCCTCCGCCGATGATGCAGACCTGAACTTTCATTTTTGCGTCCTCCCGTCGGCACTTTTTTGCAGATTTTGTGCTGCCGACCGATGGAGGGTTTCGCCAATGTCTTGTACTATTCGAACATGAGGACCACAGCCCCCGCCCCGGCGATCCGGGTCTACAATCTGTTCGGCGAATCCGGCGATCTGCCCGACGTCGTGCATTGCGAGACGATCGCGTCGCGCTCGGTGCTGCACGACTGGACGCTGGCCGTGCACCGTCATGCAAGGCTGCACCAGGTCCTGCTGATCGAGCGCGGCGGGGGCGAGGCGACGCTCGAGGGGCGCGTGGTGCCGCTGAAGCCGATGCAGATCGTCAACGTGCCGGTCGGCCACGTTCACGGCTTCCGCTTCGTGCCCGACACCCAGGGCTGGGTGCTGACCATCGCCGCCGAGATCCTGGACGAGGCGCTGCTCGCCGCAGAGGGCTTGCGCGGAGCCTTGTCGCGGTCGGCCGTCGTGCGCGGCACACCGCAGATCCGCGCCACCATGAAGCAGATCTTCGCCGAGCACGCCGCCCGCGATTTCGGCCGCGCGCATGTGCTGCGCGCCTTGTCGGCCGCCATGATCGGGCTGGTCGCCCGCGCGCTCACCGGCGAGAGCGGCGGCAACGGCACCTCGGAAAGCAGCCTGTTTCGCCGCTTCGAAGCGCTGCTCGAGCAGCATCATCTGGAACGCTGGAGTGTCGCGGACTACGCAGGCGCCCTATCGATCACGCCGACCCATCTCAACCGGGTGACGCGCGCGGCAACCGGCGACACCGCTTCGCACCTGATCCTCAACCGCCTGATCCGCGAGGCGCGGCGCAACCTCGTCTACACCAACCTGCCGGTCTCGACGATCGCCTATGCGCTCGGCTTCGAGGATCCCGCCTATTTCAGCCGGGTCTATGCCGCGGCCACTGGAATGTCGCCGCGCGCCTTTCGCGCGCAGCTACATGACGGTGAAGGCTGACCATCGGACGTTGCCGGCGCGCCCCCACTTACCTTCGTATATGGGGCGCTATCCTTTGGATAGACGCCGTTTACCTCCGTACAATTGAGCAGGGAGTGCACACGTCTTAGCGTGGCTGCATTCGGCGCCCGGCGCCGGTGGCATGGAACCTCCCTGACCTGGGCGTAAGGCGGCTTCCCCTCCAGTCGCCTGCGCCGCTTTTTCAGCAAGCCACGCGCCTTCGGTGTTTGCCGCCGACACACCGTACCCTTACGGGGGACAGGCTGGCTTCGTGCGGAACTGGAGATTTTTGCAGAATGTCTTCAATTGGGAAGATCGCGCTCTTTATCGATGGCTCCAATTTCTATGCCACCTCGAAGGCGCTTGGCTTCGACATCGATTACCGGCGTCTGCTCAGCGAATTTCAAAGCCGGGGCACGCTGGTGCGCGCCTTCTACTACACGACCCTGATCGAGGATCAGGAGTTCTCGTCAATTCGTCCGTTGATCGATTGGCTCGACTATAACGGATACACCGTCGTCACCAAGCTGACCAAGGAGTTCGTCGACGCCACCACCGGCCGCCGCAAGGTGAGGGGCAGCATGGATGTCGAGCTCGCCGTGAGTGCGATGGAGCTCGCCGATCATGTCGATCAGATCGTGCTGTTCTCGGGCGATGGGGATTTTCGTTCGCTGGTGGAAGCGCTGCAACGCCGCGGTGTCCGCGTGACGGTCGTGTCCACACTCTCCACTCAGCCACCCATGATCGCCGACGACCTGCGCCGGCAGGCGGACGTCTTCATTGATTTGTTAGAGCTGAAACCAAAAATAGGGCGTGATCCGGTCGACCGCCCGGGATCGCGCGAGGTGCGGCAGTCACCGCAATTCCTCACGCGGGGAGCGATCAAACGCGACGACCGGGTGGAGTGACCCTGCGGCACGACCGCCGGATGGTCACACGTCGAAGAACACCGTCTCCTCCGGGCCCTGCAGATTGATAGTGAAGGAATACACGGCCTTGCCGCCGCGCTCGCTGCGCGTGGCGATCAGCGTCTTGCGACGCACCGGCGGCTCGACCAGGTTGAGCACGGGATCGCCAGCGTTGGCGGCCTCCTCGTCCGAGAAATAGAGCCGGGTGTTGAGACCGATATTGATGCCACGCGCGACGATCCAGACGTTGATGTGCGGTGCGCATTTGCGGCCCGCCTTGTCGATGATCGCACCCGGCTTGACGGTTTCGAAGGTCACGAGGCCGGTGTCGAAATCGGAGCCGCCGCGGCCCCAGCCGCGAAACTCCTGCTCCAGCTCGCCAACCGAGCGGTCGGCCGGATGGTTGTAGCGGCCGGCCGCATTGGCCTGCCAGATTTCGAGCAGGACGTCGCGCAGCGGCGAGCCGCTGCCGTCGAGCACCTTGCCTTCCAGCGTGATGCGTTCGCCCTTGGTGTTCGGCGTCACCAGCACGTTGGAAAAATTCTTCTCGAAGATGTCGAAGCCCGCCATGGCCGGGATCAGGCCGATATGGACGTAGGGGCCGGCGGTCTGCGAGGCGGTTTCCTTGAGATAGTTGAGCGGCTGCGGCATGGACGTCAGTTCCCCGCGGTGCGATTTTCAAAATAGGTGGAGCGCTGGCCGCGCAGGACGATGTCGAAGCGATAGGCGAGCGAGTCGAACGGCGTCGAGGCGTTGAGATCGAGCGGTGCGACCAAGCGATCGAGCGCATCCTTGTCCGGGATCGTCGTCAAGATCGGGCAGACCGGGATCAGCGGATCGCCCTCGAAATACATCTGGGTGATCAGGCGCTGGGCGAAGCCCGAGCCGAACACCGAGAAGTGGATGTGGGCGGGACGCCAGCTGTTGACGAAGTTGCGCCAGGGATAGGGACCCGGCTTCACGGTGCGGAAGTAATAGTAGCCGGTGTCATCCGTCAGCGCGCGGCCGCAACCGCCGAAATTCGGATCGATCGGCGCCAGATAGGTGTCCTTCTTGTGCCGGTAGCGGCCGCCGGCATTGGCCTGCCAGAACTCGACCAGCGTGTTCGGCACGCCGCGGCCGGTCTCGTCCAGCACGCGGCCGTGGACGATGATGCGCTCGCCGACGGGATCGCCGTCCTTGGCGTAGTTGCGGATGAGATCGTTGTCGAGCGGCCCGAGATCGTTGTGGCCGAACACGGGCCCCGTGATCTCCGAGACCGAGTTCTCGATCGAGAGCAGCGACTGGCGCGGAGAGCGCAGCACTGAGGATTTGTAGCCGGGCGCGTGCGCCGGCGGATGGATGGAACGGTCGCGCTGGAAGAAACCGCCGTCGCCGAGCGGCGGCGTGAACGGCTCGGGGCGGTTGAGGCGAGGATCCTGCGAGGCTGGCGCCTGGGCATTCATCGGCGTTGTCTCTCCCTGGGGCGCCCGGGTCCGGGCGCGCGGCTTTATCGGGAGATCATGGGCCGGTCTATTCTCAAGATAAATAGATCGATTATAATGAATTCTATGAAAGAAATCGATCATTTGGCCCTCGACGGCCACGCCCTCGAACTGTTCCTGGCCGTGCTGGAGGAAGGTTCGGTGACGGCGGCGGCAACGCGGCTCGGCCTGACGCAATCCGCGGTCAGCCATGGCCTGAACAAGCTGCGGCGGATCGCAGGCGATCCGCTGTTCGCAAAATCCGGCCGTGGCATCGTCGCCACGGCGCACGCCCAGGCGCTGGCAGCGAAGGCGCGCGCGCTGATCGACGAGATGCGCAGCTTCGCCGGCGGCGTCAGCTTCGTACCGGCACAGGCGCAGCTCTCGCTGACGATCGCCGCCAACGATTTCCAGCGCGACCTGCTGCTGCCGCGCTTCTTCGGCCATGTCGCCGAACAGGTGAAGAGCCTGAACCTGCGCGTGATCCCTTCGCAATCGCCCTCGCCCGCGATGCTGCGGGAGAACCGCTGCGATCTCATGATCACGCCGCTGCCACCCGCCGGCGTCGACATCGTGCAGAAGCGCCTGCTCAGCGATCATTACGTCTGCTACTACGATCCGAAGGCGCGCGCGGCGCCTGCCGGCCGCGGCGCCTATCTCGCGGCGCGCCACATCACCGTCGTCTATACCGACAACGAGCGGCTCGACTTCGACCGCCGCCTTGCGGCCAACGGCTTCCATCGCGACATCGCCATCTCCGTGCCGAGCTTTTCGGGCGTGCCGTCTTTCCTGCGCGGCTCGCAGATGCTCGCGAGCATGCCGAGCCTGCTTGCATCCGGAGTGATGGGCGGCTTCGCGCAGGCGCGCATTCCATTGGCGTCGCGCACGCGTACGCTGGCCGAACTGCCGATGTTCATGGTCTGGCACCAACGTTTCCAGAAAGACCCGGCCCATCGCTGGATCAGGAGCCAGCTCGAGATTGTCGCGACGACGGCGGCGGGCGGCTGAACCGCTGCCTATGCCGCACGGAGCCCAGCCCTTCGTGAAACCCACTGGTTGGGCGGCGGCGGCCACGCTAGAATTCGGCCATGACAGTGACCGATATTGCGAGCCGGACCTACAATCACAGCTGGCGGCTGGACCCCATCATCCGCAGCCTGCTGGATACCGACTTCTACAAGCTATTGATGTTGCAGATGATTCGGGAGGATTACCCGGGTCAGAAGGTGACCTTCTCGGTCATCAACCGCTCGCGCCATGTGCGGCTCGCCGAGATCATCGACGAGGGCGAGCTGCGCGCCCAGCTCGACCATGCCCGCACCATCCGCTTCAGCAAGAAAGAGCTGATCTGGCTCGCCGGTAACACGTTCTACGGCAAGACCCACATGTTCTCGGCGGACTTCATCCGCTGGCTCGCCGAATTCCGCCTTCCCGAATACGAGCTGCGCAAGGTCGAAGGCCAGTACGAGCTGCACTTCCACGGACCGTGGACCCACACCTCGATGTGGGAGATCCCGGCGCTCGCGATCCTCAACGAGCTGCGCTCGCGCGCGGCGATGAAGGGCCGCGGCCGCTTCGAGCTCGACGTGCTCTACGCCCGCGCCAAGGCCAAGCTGTGGACCAAGGTCGAGCGGCTGCGCAAGCTGGAGAATCTGCGGCTCTCCGACTTCGGCACCCGCCGCCGCCACGGCTTCCTCTGGCAGCGCTGGTGCGTCGAGGCGGTGAAGGAAGGCCTGGGCCCGTCCTTCATCGGCACCTCCAACGTGCTGCTCGCGATGGACAACGATCTCGAAGCCATCGGCACCAACGCGCACGAGCTGCCGATGGTCGCGGCTGCGCTCGCCAAGGACGACGAGGAATTGCGCTGGGCGCCCTATCGCATCCTCGACCAGTGGCGCCAGACCTATGGCGGTAACCTCCTGATCGCGCTGCCCGATGCCTTCGGCACCAAGGCCTTCCTGCGCGATGCGCCGGAATGGGTCGCCGACTGGACCGGCTTCCGCCCCGACAGCGCGCCGCCGATCCAGGCCGGCGAGGAGATCATCGCCTGGTGGGAGAAGAAGGGCCGCAATCCCAGGGACAAGCTGCTGGTGTTCTCCGACGCGATGGATGTCGGCTCGATCGAGGAGACGTATCATCATTTCACCGGCCGGGTGCGGCTGTCATTCGGCTGGGGCACCAACCTGACCAACGATTTCGTCGGCTGCCCGCCGGACGGTTCGTTCAATCTCGATCCGATCTCGCTCGTCTGCAAAGTGTCCTCGGTCGACGGCCACCCCGCGGTCAAGCTCTCGGACAATCCGGAGAAGGCGACCGGCCTGCCCTCGGAGATCGAGCGTTACCTGCGCGTGTTCGGCGACGCCGGCCGCGTACGCAAGCCGGTGCTGGTCTAGCAATCCTCTAGATCCGGTAAACCGCACACGACGAATGCGCGGCATTGATGCGCCGATGCCGCGCCAGTTCCGCTTCGTCGGTATTTGAAGCGATCTGCGGCCATCCACTTCACGACGCTTTCACCCTGCGATGCGGTCCCCCGCATTTTTCAGGTCGAGTTAAGCAACCTTCCCCTCTACTTGGCGTTGCAGGCGCAACTCTCCGCTGGGGTCGTTGGTCGATTTGGGGAACGCAGGGTGTTTCGCAAGACATCGTCGTCGATGAAGGGACGCAGCTTCCTTCACGTCATCAAGCTCGTGTCGCCTTTCGTGATGGTCGTGGTGCTCCAGGCGACGATTGCGGGATTCAGCCTCGAGGTGATGTCGTCGGTCCGCGCCTATGTCGCGGGCGAAGCGCTGTGGTCGCGCTCGCAGAAGAATGCCGTCTATTTCCTCAATCTCTATCTGCATTCGGGCGAGCCCAGCCAGTTCGCGCACTATCAGACCTCGCTCGCCGTTCCCATCGGGGACGAGTTCGCGCGCTGGGCGCTCGAGCGCGATCCGGTCGACGTCGAGGCCGCCCGCATCGGCTTCCTGCAGGGCGGCAACCACCCCGACGACGTTCCGGGATTGATCTGGCTGTTTCGCTACTTCAGCGGCGTCAGCTTCCTCCAGGAAGCGATCCGCGAATGGACCGCCACCGATCCCATGCTGCTGGAGCTGAGCGTGTTCGGCGAGGTCATCCGGTCCGAGCTGGCAAACGGCCCCGTTCAGGACATCGGCCGCTTGCGGCATCTGTCATCGCGGCTCTCGGAGCTCAACGCACAGTTCACCGTGCACGCCAAACGCTTCTCCACCGTGCTTGGCGAAGGCTCGCGCGCCATCAAGGTGACGCTCACCTGCATCAACATCGTCACCGCCGTGACGTTGATCCTGCTCCTGATCTGGCACACCCGGCGATTGGTGCTGCAACGGCAAGCGTTCGAAGACGCCCTGCATGCCGAGAAGGAACGCCTCGCCTGGCAGGCATCGCACGACTGGCTGACGGGGCTCGTCAACCGCCGCGCCTTCGAGGCGCGCCTGCAGAGCGAGCTGGACAATGTCGCGGCGGGTCCGCTGGGACTGATCCTGCTCGACCTCGACCAGTTCAAGAACGTCAACGACAGCTGCGGTCATCTCGCCGGCGACCGCCTGCTTTGCCAGGTCTCGCGCCTGCTGCAGCAGGACCGGCGGCCGCATGATCTGGTGGCCCGGCTCGGTGGCGACGAATTCGGCCTGATCCTGCCGCAGTGCTCGCCGTCAAACGCCGTCGACATCGCCGAACGGCTGCGGCGGGCGTTCGAACTGTTCAACTTCGTGTGGGACGATCGCTGCTTTGCGGTGACCGCCAGCATCGGCGTCACCTGCGTCGCCGACCGCGGCACCTCGCTCGAGGACGCGATGCGGCGCGCCGATGCCGCCTGCTATCGCGCCAAGGAGAAGGGACGCAACCGCGTTCAGGTCGACAATATGCGGCCCGACGTCATCGTCGTCGCCGCCCGACCGCGCGAAGCCATCGCGGCGCAAGGCTGATCGCCCTCACCTTGCCGGCTGAATTCCAAGACCGGCAAGATGCACGTCGATGAATTGCTCGACCTGCTGGCGCAGCATCTGGGGCGGCACGGCCACCATGCGCTCTTCGAGGCCGAGCGAGATGATGCCGTGCACCGCGGAGAACAGGGTGCGCGACAGCAGCGCGATCTTCACGTCGTCCGCAGCCGGTAGCACCCGCACCAGGGGCGCGTGCATCAACGCGAAGGCGTCCATCACCATTTGAAGGATATCGTCCGGATAGGGGCGATCGTCCTCCATCCGGTGCTCGAACAGCGAGCGCAGCAGATTGGCGTGCTCCGCGAAGAATTCGAGATAGGTCTCGGCAAGCCCATAGAGCTGGCGAATGGGATCCTCCGCCGGCACCCCGCGCAAGCGCGCCGTGAGCGCCTGAACGGTCTCCCGGTTAACGGTCAGGATGACCCCGTCGAAATCCCCGAACTCGTTATAGACGCTGCCGACCGAGCACCCGGCGGCCTCCGCGACATCCCGAACCTTGAGTGATCTCAAGCCCTTAGCCGAGATAATACCGCGGGCGATCTCCAGGATCTGGAACCGGCGCCGATTTTTTTTCTGGTCCCGTGGCGATTCTTCTTGAACATTGTTCATTTTCAAGCTACTCATGTGAACATTGTTCAATTTAACCCGGAGACCTGCAAAATGCAAACCCTCGCTGTTGATATCGCTTCGACCTTCATCGATGACGCCGCGGCTCTCGTGACCGGCCTCGGCCGGGCCCTGCTCAAGTTCGCGATGGGCCCGATCGACCGCATCGCCAATGCCTGCGACATTGCCGGCGTTCTCACCGAACGCCGCGCGACCTTCCGGATGTGGCGGGCAAATCGCGCCCGTGCGCGCCGCGATGGCCGCAGGTTCAGCCTGCTCGGCCGCCTCTCGCCCTTTCGCCACCTGACCCATCTCACCTGAGATGCGCGAAGCGGCTCGAATTCACGACAAGGGCGCAATGAAGGACTTACCATGTCCCGACATTCGCAGCCGATGCCGCTGGCCTTACCGATGCGGTTCAGTTTTTCCTCACGGCCCGTCGCATATCCGGGTCAGCCCGGCCCTTCCGCCCCGAACTGACCTGGCCGCAACGGGAAATTTCCGAACCTAACCAGACCGTTTGGAGACCAACAGGATCAGAGGGACCAGGGGGACAGAGCAGACCGACGACCATCGTCACTCTGCAATCGTTCGTCCCTTGCCCTTCCGGTCGTGACGCTTTCACCGCCACCGAAACAACTTCAGGCTGCCTTTCCAAGACAGGACTAGTCATGATCAGGGATTTGATGTCGTCACGCCGCTTTGCGCCGCTGTTCTGGGCGCAATTCTTCTCGGCACTCAATGACAACGTGCTCAAGAACGCACTCGTCATCATCCTGCTTTACAGCGCCGCGACCGGCCACGGCGATGCGCTGGTGACGGTCGCAGGCGCCGTCTTCATCTTCCCCTATTTCATCCTATCCGGGCTCGGCGGGCAGCTCGCCGACAAATACGTCAAATCCGTCGTCGCACGGCGGCTGAAATTCGCCGAGATCTTCGCAGCAGCCTTTGCCGCCGCCGGCTTCTTCCTGCATTCGGTGCCGCTGCTGTTCGCAGCGCTCGCATTGTTCGGCACCATCGCCGCGCTGTTCGGCCCCGTGAAATACGCCATGCTGCCGGACCAGCTCGAGCTCGGCGAGCTCGCGACCGGCAACGCGCTGGTCGAAGGTGCAACCTTCATGGCGATCCTGCTCGGCACCGTCGCCGGCGGCCAGTTCGTCGCAGGCTCCGCGCATATGGGCTGGGTCGCATCAGCCGTGGTCGTGCTGGCCCTGCTGTCATGGGCCTTCGCCTCCCGCATTCCCGCGACCACACCGTCCGCGCCTGACCTCCCCGTCAACGCCAATCCCTGGACCTCGACGGTCGGCCTGCTGAAGACGCTGCATGCCGACCATCGGCTGTGGGACGGCACCGTGATCGTCTCCTGGTTCTGGCTGGTCGGCGCCATCGTGCTGTCGCTGCTGCCGGCGCTGATCAAGGAGGTGGTCGGCGGCACCGAGGGCGTGGTGACGCTGTGCCTTGCGGTGTTCGCGATCGGCATCGCCATCGGCTCGCTGTTCGCCGCCAGCCTGAGCCATGTTCGCCCGAACCTCGCACTGGTGCCGATCGGCGCCATCATCATGGGGTTTTCCGGCCTCGATCTCGCCTGGGCCATCGGTGTGACAACCAAGGGCCAGGACATCGCCGCAATCGATTTCGCCACCTCGTTCGCCGGCCTGCGCATGCTGGTTGACTTCGTCGCCTTCGCATTCGGCGGCGGCCTGTTCGTCGTCCCGTCCTTCGCTGCCGTCCAGGCCTGGTCGGCTCCGAACGAGCGTGCCCGCATCATCGCCGCCGGCAACGTGTTGCAGGCCGGCTTCATGGTAGCGGGCTCGCTGTTCGTCGCGCTGCTGCAGGCAGGCGGATTGCACGTCGGCTGGATCTTCTTCGGCCTCGGCGTCGCCAGCTTCGGCGCGGTCTGGTTCGTCTTGACCAAATGGGGCAAGGAGGGCGTGCGCGATTTCGGCGGGCTGCTGTTCCGCGCGCTGTTCCGCACCGAGGTTCGTGGCCTCGAGAACCTGCCGCCTCCGGGCACCCGCATGCTGATCGCGCCCAATCATGTCAGCCTGATCGACGGCCCGCTGCTGCACGCCGTGCTGCCGATCGACGCGAGCTTCGCGGTGGATACCGGCATCGCCAAGGCCTGGTGGGCCAAGCCGTTCCTGCGGGTGATCAATCACTACACCATGGACCCGACCAAGCCGCTGGCTGCGCGCGACCTGATCAAGCTCGTCGCCGCGGGCGAGCCTGTCGTCATCTTCCCGGAGGGACGCATCACCGTGTCCGGCTCGCTGATGAAGGTCTATGACGGCACCGCGATGATCGCAGACAAGGCCGACGCCGTGGTCGTGCCGGTGCGCATCGAGGGCGCGCAGCGCTCGCATCTCAGCTATCTCAACTCTAGCCAAATCAAGCGCTCGTGGTTCCCGCGCGTGACGGTGACGATCCTGCCCCCGGTCAAGCTGCCGGTCGATGCCGCGCTGAAGGGCAAGGCACGCCGCAATGCCGCCGGCGCCGCGCTCCAGGACGTGATGATCGATGCCATGGTCAAGAACGCCATGCTCGACCACACCCTGTTCGAGGCGCTCGGGCACGCCTATCGCGACCGCGACACCGGCAAGGTGATCATCGAGGACGCGCTCGGCACCAAGCTGACCTATCGCAAGCTGATCCTCGGCGCGCAGGTCTTGAGCCGCAAGCTCGAGACCGGCACCGCCATCGGCGAGAATGTCGGCGTGCTGCTGCCGAACTCCGCAGGCGTCGCCGTGGTCTTCATGGCGCTGCAAAGCATCGGCCGCGTTCCGGCGATGCTCAATTTCTCCGCAGGTCCAGTCAACGTCCTCGCCGCCATGAAGGCCGCGCAGGTCAAGACCGTGCTGACATCGAAGGCCTTCATCGAGAAGGGCAAGCTCGACAAGCTGATGGCCGCGATCTCTGCCGAGGCGCGCGTCGTTTACCTCGAGGACGTCCGCGCCTCGATCGGCACCGCCGACAAGATCAAGGGCCTGCTCGCCGGCACCGCGCCGCGCGTCGCCCGTCAGGCCAACGATCCCGCCGTCGTGCTGTTCACCTCGGGCTCGGAAGGCACACCGAAGGGCGTGGTGCTGTCCCACCGCAACATCCTCGCCAACGCGGCGCAGGCGCTGGCGCGGGTCGATGCCAATGCCAACGACAAGGTGTTCAACGTGCTGCCGGTGTTCCACTCGTTCGGGCTGACAGGCGGAATGATGATGCCGATGCTCGCGGGCATTCCGATCTACATGTACCCGTCGCCGCTGCACTACCGGATCGTGCCGGAGCTGATCTACCAGACCGGCGCGACCATCCTGTTCGGCACCGACACGTTCCTCACCGGCTACGCCCGCTCGGCGCATGCCTACGACTTCCGCACCCTGCGTCTCGTGATCGCCGGCGCCGAGGCGGTCAAGGACCGCACCCGCCAGGTGTTCATGGAGCGCTACGGCATCCGCATCCTCGAAGGCTATGGCGTCACCGAGACCGCGCCGGTGCTGGCGATGAACACGCCGATGGCCAACCGCCCCGGCACCGTCGGCCGCCTGTCGCCGCTGATGGAAAGCCGCCTCGATCCGGTCCTCGGCATCGAGGAAGGCGGACGCCTCTCGGTGCGCGGGCCGAACGTGATGCTCGGATATCTCAGGGCCGAAAATCCCGGCGTGCTCGAAACGCTTCCCGAAGGCTGGCACGACACCGGCGACATCGTGGCGATCGACGCGGCCGGCTTCATCACCATCAAGGGCCGCGCCAAGCGCTTTGCCAAGATCGCGGGCGAAATGGTCTCGCTGTCGGCCGTGGAAGCCATCGCGACGGCGCTGTGGCCGCAGGCGGGCTCGGTCGCCGTGTCGATCCCCGACCAGCGCAAGGGCGAGCGCATCGTGCTGCTGACGACGGAGAAGGCCGCCGAACGCAGCGCGATGCAGGCCCAGGCCAAGGCGATCGGCGCCTCCGAGCTGACCGTTCCCGCGACGATCATGGTGGTCGACAAGGTGCCGCTGCTCGGCACCGGCAAGACCGACTACGTCACGGCAACGACGATGGCCCGCGAGCAGGCGGGCTCGCCGGAGCGCGAGGTCGCGTAAGCGAGATGCACGAGGCGCCTCAATCAGGCGACGCGCGATGCCCGGGAGTTGTTCTGCTTCACGGCATCGCGCGCACCTCGGCATCCCTGGCGAAGCTGGAACGGGCGCTCCAGGGAAGCGGGTTCACGACGCTCAACATCGACTATCCCAGCCGGCGCGAACCGATCGCGGCCATCGCGGACGACATCCATCCGGCGATCGCCCGTTTCGCCGAACGCGACGCGCCGCTGCATTTCGTCGGGCATTCGATGGGCGGCCTCGTCGCGCGCGCTTATATCGCAAGACACCGGCCCGCCCGGCTCGGCCGCGTCGTGATGCTGGGCACGCCGAACAGCGGCAGCGAGGTCGCCGATCTGCTGCAGGGATTCTCGCCTTACCGCGCATTCTACGGGCCGGCCGGCCTCGAGCTCACCACCACGCCCGCGGCGGCGCCGAATGTCCTTCCCGCCGTCGATTACCCGGTCGGCGTGATCGCCGGAAACCGCTTCATCGATCCCGTTGCCGGCCTCCTGGTTCTGCCGAAACCGAATGACGGGCGGGTCTCGGTGCGAAGCGCGATGCTGGCGGGCATGGCCGACCATGTCATCGTGAAGGCGTCACACACCGGGCTTCCACGTCACTCCGCCGCGATCGAGCAGACGATCGCCTTCCTGCGCGACGGCCACTTCCGCGCCGCCTCCGTCACTTGAGCAGGAGATAGCGGACCGGGTTGTCGTCGCACTGACCCGCGCCGCATTCCAGCACGGTGGACAGGAGATTTGCCGCGACCAGCAGCGCGAAGATCGCGAAGACCGCATTGGACGCGAACCCGGTCACGCGCGCATCTCCCTTTCCCTTGCCGGTCGCATCCTTCAGGACAAAGACGAGCGCGACATAGCAGATGATTCCGACTGCGGCGATCAGCGCCCAGGTGTAGAAATGCAAGCCCCACAGCGCCGAGCCGTATCCGGGATCGCCGGGCGCCAGATGCAGCGAGACCTGCCGCATCGCGATGAAGCCGGTGACGAGGCTGGCAATGAGGATCATTGCGTAATGCGAGGGACGCTCGCCAAGGCGCATGTTGAACAGGAAACCCATGCCGATTGCGATGAACCCCGCCCGCTGCAGCAGGCAAAGCGGACAAGGCAGCTCGCCGAGCGCAAGCTGGTAGGTGAATGCGACCGTCAGGATCAACGAGATCCCGGACAACCCAAGCATGTTCAGGATCGCACCGACCGATCGTGGCTCGCCCGTCTGTGCAGAGTTCATCTCGACACCGTCAGAACGAGAACTTCAGGGGATCGGTCGCGTGGTGGAAGAACCAAGCGACCGTCACGACGACCGTTGCGCCCCACATCACATAGCTCAGTCCCGCGCGGGCACGCCAGACGGAGGCACAGCCCGCGAGCGCCAGCAGGAAGGGCAGAAACATGTACATGAGGCAAGGCTCCCCGGCCGATTCGCGCATCGCGCGAACGGCCCAAGAGATACGTCAGCCCGGCATACCCCTCAAGAGCCGGCTTCGCTGCGCCGCTCCTGCGCGTAGCGAACCAGGGCCACGAAGCGATAGATGCCGTGGACGAACTTGCCATAGGGCATGGTGATGAACAGCGCGAACACCGCGCCGAGATGCAGCGCCAGCAGCGGTCCCATCGCTGCGGTCTCTCGCAAGACCAGAAGCAGCATGCCGGTGAGGCCGGTCAGGAACAGCATGGCGATGAAGCCGACGTCCATACCGTAGCGGTTCTCGTCGAGCAGCGCCGGATCGCGCCGCATCTTGGCGCTGAACAGGCCGACCGGCCCGACGACCAGGCCGACGCCGCCGAGCGCGCCCAGCACGACCGGCAGGTCCCACCACGGATAGGGCGCCTCGCGGCCGAGGAGATAATGATACAGCGTGCCAACAGACGTCGCGGCGAAGCAGAGCAGGAAGCCGTAGAACGTCAAATGGTGGTACAGCTTGCGCCGGTCGCTCGGCTTGTCGTCCTCGTTGTAACAGCCGACGCCACCGCCATGGAGATAGCGCAGCTCGCCGGCGTCGCGGATCGCCTGGACAATCGAGCCGCCGTCGGCGCGGCCGCCGATCGGCGGGCTGATATCGCGCCAGAACGCGCGCACGCTCATGACCAGCGCGAGAATGGCGTAGAGGAAGGCAACGCTGAACGAGGCGGCCATCGCGTTATGCGGCATCAACTTGTAAAAGGCGCCGGGCCCGGTGTGGACGCCGAACAGCACGCTGCGGTCGTTCAGCGCGGCGAAGCCGAAAATGAAAGCCGCCATGCTCAGCGCGGCGACGACACTGATGACGAGCCCGTTGCGCGCGAAGGCGCCGGAGAGCGCCTGCGGCCAGGCATAGGCCGCATAGGACTCGGCGCGCGCCACCGCGAGCGTCTGGGGAACGTTGACGTTGAACTCGTGCGGCGGCGAGAACTGGCAGTCGACATAGCAGGCGCCGCAGGAATGGCAGAGATTGGCGAGATAGTTGAGATCGCCATCGGAGAAGGCGCGGCGCATCTCCATGGCGGGAAATACCGCGCAAAGACCCTCGCAGTAGCGGCAGGAATTGCAGACCGTCATCAGACGGTCGGCTTCGTCCAAAATTCTGGTTCCGTGCATGGCTCTACTTCGTCAGGCCCTTGGCCTCGAGCCATTTCTGGATCAGGCCCGCGACCTCGAGGTTGTTCTTGTCCATCATCATCATGTGCGAATTGCCCTTGATGCCGGCCTGCGGGAGGTCGACGATGTCGACGCTGCCCCCGGCCGCCTTGATGGCGTCGGCGAAGGCGATGCCGTTGGCGCGGATCTTGGGCCAGCGCGAGTCTTTCTCGATATAGTCGCCATAGATGATGAGGGTCGGGATGTTCTTCAGCACATCTGCCTTGGCGGGATCGCCGAGGCCGGCCGGCTCGATCGCGATCAGCGCCTTGACCTTGTCGGGCCGGGCCTGCGCCACCTTGAAGCCGAAGCTGCCGGCCTGGCTGTGGAACAGCAGCACGGAGGGGCCGACGCGATCGATCTCGGCGATATAGGCGGCGATGGTCGCATCATCCGTCGTGGTCCAGCGCGGGACGTTCTGCTTGACGAAGTTCTCGTAGCCTTCGACCGGAAACTGGTTGCCCGGCAGCACCTTTCGCTTGGCGGGATCCGGATCGTAGGAGTTGGGTCCGTCGCCGATGCGGAAGCGCTCGAACGGATTGGACGTGGTGAGGAAAACCGGCTCGCTCTTGAAGATGTCGGGGTATTGCGCCCAGCCTGCGCGCCCGCGCTCCACCGCGTCGGAATTGTAGACCGCCCAGCCCTTGCGCAGGAAATAGTTCAGCCAGCCTTCGCGTCCGTCGGGCGTGGTCTCGTAGGTAACGCCGGTCAGCCCGCCGCCGTGCCACATCAGCAGCGGATAGGCCCCCTTCTCGCTCGCCGGCAGGAAGTACTGCACATACATCTGCTCGACCTGATAGGTGCCGTTGGGATCGACCTTGGCCGGCACGCCGCCGGGCGTGAACACGACTTCCTTCACCGGCTTGCCGGAGATCTCGACGAGACGCCCGCCGACGTGGAACGAACCCATGTCGCGCAGAGTGATCGGCTCGCCGGCGTGGGCTTGGCCGACCATCAGCAGCGCCGCAATCGAAGCTATGGCAATGCGTGACATGGTTTCTCCCTTTGTCTTTCTTCTTGATCCCTAGTTCTTCGCATGGCGCGCCGCTTCCCGTCCGGCGATCCGCCCGAACACGCTGCCGATGGTCATGCCCATGCCGGCGGCATAGCCCTTGCCGAGCACGTTGCCGGCCATGATCTCGCCGGCCGCGAACATGTTGGCGGCCGGCTTGCCGTCGGCCATCAGCATGCGCGCGTCCTTGTTCACGCGCGTGCCGAGATAGGTGAAGGTGATGCCGGGCCGGACGGGATAGGCAAGATAGGGCGGCGTCTCGATCTTGCGCGCCCAGTGCGTCTTCTGCGGTGTGATGCCTTCGGTGCGGCAGTCGTCCAGAATGGTGTGATCGAACGTGCCGGGCCGCACCGCCGCGTTGAATTCGGTGATGGTCTTTTCCAGCGCGGCCGGTTCGAGCTCGAGCTTGCCGGCAAGCTCGGCAATCGTCTGCCCGGCGATCGGCGGGAACAGCGTCGGCATGAAGCTCGTCACGACGGTGGAATCGAAGATGATGTAGGCGATCTGATCGGGCTGCGCCGCGACGAGACGGCCCCAGATCGCGTAACGCTTCGGCCAGATGTCCTCGCCCTCGTCGTAGAAGCGCTGCGCATGCTTGTTGACGACGATGCCGAACACGACGGAGTCGTGGCGCGTGATGATGCCCCCGTCGAATTTCGGCGCGCGCGCGTCGATCGCCACCGCATGGCACTGGGTGGGATCGCCGACCTCCTGCACGCCCTTGTCGAGCAGCATCTTCAGAATCGAGCCACGATTATAGGGCGTGCCGCGGATCAGGAAATTGTCGGCGGCCTCGCCCCAATATTGCTTCAGCCATTCGATGTTGGCCTCGAACCCGCCGGCCGCGGCGACCAGCGACGTCGCGCGGATCTCGGTCTCGCCCCTGACCGGCCGCTTGAGGCGCGCGGCCAGGAACATGCCGTCCTCGATCACGAGGTCGGTCACCTCAGCATCGTATTCGACGTCGACACCGAGCCGCTCAGCGGTCAGATAAAGCGCGTTCAGCATCGCCCGGCCACCGCCGAGGAAGAAGGAGTTGGTGCGGCCGAGGCTCAGGGTGCCGCCGAGCGAAGGCTGCCAGCGCACGCCCTGCTCCACGATCCAGTTCAGGATATCCTTCGACTCCCGGATCATGTGACGGGCGAGCACCTCGTCGGTCTGCCCGCCGGTCACGCGCAGCAGATCCTCCCAGAATTCCTCCTCGGTGTAGGGACCGGTGAGGATTTCGGTGGCGGCGTCATGGGCGCAGCGCATGTTGCGGGTGTGGCGGGTGTTGCCGCCCCGGTAGAACTTCGGCGCGCCTTCGAGCACGAGAACGGACGCGCCGGCACGTCGGGCGCTGATCGCCGCGCACAGCGCCGCGTTGCCGCCGCCGATCACCAGCACATCGTATTTGCTGCTCATGCCCTCTGTCCGATGCGGCGAAGTTAGAGACATTTCGCCCGCAGGCCGCCCCGGTCAACGCGGTCTGCCCATTGCGCACCTTTGTATACAAAGATATACAGAAATGACGCAAGCGGCATCTCTGCATGAGCAGGATGCGCCCTGAGGGAACATGGCCAGACGTCCGGCAAAGACAGGCGGATCGATCGCACGCGGCGCCGGCGTGGCGCTCGGCGAAGCCGTGTTCCGCTCGCTGTGCGAGGCACTGCAGGCCGGCAGCTACCGTGCCGGCGACCGCCTGCGCGAGGAGGAGGTCGCGCAGCGGCTGAAGGTCAGCCGCACGCCGGTCCGCGAGGCGCTGGGCCGCCTTGCGGCGCGCGGCTTCGTCGAGCCCGCCGGCGGTCGCGGCCTGATCGTGCGCAATCTCGACATCTCGGAGGTGCTGGAGCTCTACGCCATGCGCGAGATCATGGAGGGTGCCGCCGCGCGCCTCGCGGCCGAACACGCTTCAGTCACGGAGATCGACGCACTCAGGGATATCGAACACGCCTTTGTCGAGGTGTCCGCGACCGACGCCGCCGAGATGGCAAAGGAAAGGGCAAGGCTCAACCGCGGCTTTCACGAGGCGATCTGCCGCGCCGCGCGCAACCGCTATCTCGACAACGCTTCGCGGGAGCTGCAGGACTGGATCGCCCTCCTCGGCCCGACCACTTTCACCGTGACAGGGCGCCCCACGACCAGCCACGGCGAGCATCAGGCGATCATCGAGGCCATCGCCGCGCGCGACGGCGACAAGGCCGAGCAGCTTGCGCGTGCGCATATCCGCGAGGCGCTGCGCTGCCGGCTGAAGTTGTTGCAGAAGCAATAGGCTGCCTGTCCGATCACACCTCGAACACGCGCGTCAGCAGCCAGTAGCTGCCGAGCAGCCCGATAGCCGCAGACATCGTGTAGACGACCCCCGCCGCTCTCGCCGGCTCGTTGCGGCCGCGTGTGGTCAGCCGGTCCAGCAGGCCGAGCACCGGCAAGGCGACCGCGACGATCGCGACCTGCCCGATCTCGACGCCGACGTTGAACGCTGCCAGCGCCGGGACGATCGCGTCCGGCGGCAGGCCGATCTCGCGAAGCGCGCCGGCGAAGCCGAAGCCGTGGATCAGGCCGAACAGAAAAGCCACGCGCCAGCGCCTGTCGATGTCGCGCGAGACAAAGTTCTCGGCCGCCACGAACACGATCGACGCCGCGATCGCGGGCTCCACGATGCGGCTCGGAATGACCAGGACATTCAGCGCCGCCAGCGACAATGTCAGCGAGTGAGCGAGAGTGAAGGCGGTCACGATCTTGACGACCGGAACGAGCCGACGCGCCCACAACACGACAGCGATCAGAAAGGCGATGTGATCGTAGCCGAGAAAGATGTGCTCGATGCCGGTGAGGAGATAGCGCTGCATGGTCGAGAGCAGCGACGGTGCCGTTGAGAGCGTGACCGCCGTCGTGTCGGCATCGAGCAAGGCCCGCGCCTCGGACTGACCTCGCGCAATCAGCACCACCTGGCGCGCAGTCTTGTCCTTCTCGGTCAGCACGGTGGAATGATAGACGACGTCGCCGGCCACATTCGCGCAGGCGAAGCTGTTGCGATAGATGATGCCGTCACCGTCGGGCGGGATGGCAGCGTCACCGGGCGGGCAAGCCGTGCCGCCGGCCGTCACGGCGAGGTGCGTGGCAAAGTAGGCAAGGATGGCCGCCCGCGCCGCGTCCACCGCGGCCGGATCGACCGCATCCTGCCTCACATCATAGATCTTCGTGCCGACCAGGCGATCGACATCGCTGCCCTTCAAGCCGAGCTCGACGCTCACCACGCGCTCGCCGGTCAGCGCAAGCCGCGCCGTCACGAGATTGATCTGATGCGCCTCGGCCGGAAGGCAGAACCAGAGCAGGGCCTGCAGCCACAGGAGCTGTGGCCACCTCACGATCCCGCTCCATCGGCTTCACGCCAGCACATCCGCGACGACCGTTTTCAGGACATCCCGCACGTCGGTGGGCTTGAGCCGCACCTGCAAGCCGCGCTGGCCGCCATTGAGATAGACCAGGTCATGCGCGAGCGCGCTCTGCTCGATCACGGTGCGGACAGGCTTGCGCTGCCCGAACGGGCTGATGCCGCCGACCTTGTAGCCGGTGACGCGTTCGGCCTCGGGCGGCTTCATCATCTGCGCCGACTTGCCGCCCGCGGCGGCGGCGAGCTTCTTCATCGAGACTTCCTGGTCGGACGGCACGATCACGCAGACCGGCTTGCCGTCGACCAGCGCCATCAGCGTCTTCAACACGCGCGCCGGGTCTTCACCAAGCGCAGCCGCCGCCTGCAGCCCGATGCTCTCGGCGTCGGGATCGTAATCGTAGGTATGGACGGTGAAGGCAACGCGAGCGGCGTCAAGCGCGCGGGTGGCTGGGGTAGCTCTGGACATGAATGGTATCTACCACTGTCATTGCGAGGAGCGAAGCGACGAAGCAATCCAGAAGCCCGCCGCGGCAGCAGTCTGGATTGCTTCGCTACGCTCGCAATGACGATGTAGGTCCCCTATGCCCGCCACACAATCAGCCGTCGTCCCGGCCCCCGTGCGCAATTGCGCACTAGGCCGGGACGACACCGGAAGTTTGGCAACAGTCTGCCGTCGAACGACGGCAGCTTTACTCCGCCGCGTCGCGCATTTCGGCCCGCTCGGCCCGCGCCGCGCAGAACTTGAACTCCGGGATCTTGCCGAACGGATCGAGCGCGGGGTTGGTGAGCAAATTGGCCGCCGCCTCCGCGTAGCAGAACGGCATGAACACCATGTTCTCCGGCACGTCGCGGTCGGAACGGACCTTGACCTCGACGGCACCGCGGCGGGTCTCGAGGCGAATGAAATCGCCGGGCGCGAGCTTCTTCTTGCGCATGTCCTTCGGCGACATGAACGCGACCGCCTCCGGCTCGATCTGGTCGAGCACCTGCGCGCGGCGGGTCATCGAGCCCGTGTGCCAGTGCTCCAGCACGCGGCCGGTGGAGAGCACCATCGGGTATTCGGCATCAGGCAGCTCATCCGGCGGGATGACCTTGGCCGGCACGATCTTGCCGCGGCCGCTCGCGGTCGGGAAGCCCGTGGTGAAGATGATCTCGTTGCCGGGCTTGTTCGGATCGTCGACGGGATAGGTCACCGCGCCTTCGCGCACCAGCCGCTCCCAGGTGATGTTCTTCAGCGACGGCATCAGCTCTGCCATCTCGGTGAAGACGTCGCCGGGGCCGGCGTAATTCCACGGCAGGCCCATGCGCTTGCCGATCTCCTGGATGATCCAGAGATCCTGCCGCGCATCGCCCGGCGGCTTGATCACCTGGCGCGCGAGCTGCACGCGGCGATCGGTGTTGGTGAAGGAGCCGTCCTTCTCGGCGAAGGCCGAGGCCGGCAGGATGACGTCGGCATGGAACGCGGTCTCGGTGACGAAGAGATCCTGCACCACGAGATGATCCAGCATGGCGAGCGCCTGGCGCGCATGCTGCAGATCCGGGTCGGACATCGCGGGATTCTCACCCTCGATATACATGCCCGTGATCTCGCCGGCATGGATCGCATTCATGATCTCGACCACGGTCAGACCGCGTACGGGATCGAGATCCTGGTGCCACAGCTTTTCGAAAGCGCCGCGCAGATCGTCGCGGCCGACCGGCTGATAGTCCGGCAGGAACATCGGGATCAGGCCGGCGTCGGAGGCGCCCTGCACGTTGTTCTGGCCACGCAGCGGATGCAGGCCGGTGCCGGGACGGCCGACCTGGCCGGTGATCAGCGCCAGCGCAATCAGGCAGCGCGCATTGTCGGTGCCGTGGACGTGCTGGCTGATGCCCATGCCCCAGAAGATGATCGATGATTTTGCGCGCGCATATGTCCGGGCAACCTCGCGCAGCGTTTGCGCCGGGATGCCGCAGATCGCTTCCATCTTCTCCGGCGTGAACTCCTTGATCTTCTCCTTGAGGTCCTCGAACCCCTCGGTGTAGCCGGCGATGTACTGATCGTCGGTCAGGCCTTCGGTGATGATCGTGTTGATCATCGCGTTCAGCATCGCGACGTCGGAGCCCGGCTTGAACTGCAGATGCTTGGTCGCGTGGCGCGACAGCGACTGGCGGCGCGGATCCATCACGAACAGCTTGGCGCCGTTCTGCTTCACCGCGTTCTTGATGAAAGTCGCGGCGACCGGATGGTTCACCGTCGGGTTGGCACCGATCACGATGATGACCTCGGCGTCCATCGCGGCCGAGAATGGCGCCGACACCGCGCCGGAGCTCAGGCCCTCGAACAGCGCCGCCACCGACGAGGCGTGGCACAGACGGGTGCAATGGTCGACATTGTTCGAGCCGAAGCCGGTGCGCACCAGCTTCTGGAACAGATAGGCCTCTTCGTTCGAGCCTTTAGCCGAACCGAAGCCTGCGAGCGCCTTCACGCCCTTCTCGTCCCGGATCTTGACGAGGCCCTTGGCGGCGATGTCGAGCGCCTCTTCCCAGCTCGCTTCACGGAAATGGGTGAAGGGATTGGCGGGATCGACCTGGTCGTTGGAATCCTTCTTCGCATTCGGCAGCCGCACCAGCGGTTTTGTCAGGCGATGCGGATGGTGGATGTAGTCGAAGCCGAAGCGGCCCTTGACGCAGAGGCGATTGTGGTTGGCGGGGCCGTCGCGGCCTTCCGCATAGATCACTTTCTCGTCCTTGACCTCATAGGTCACCTGGCAGCCGACGCCGCAGAACGGGCAGAGCGAATCCACCTTCTTGTCGGCATAGGTGACGCGGGTCTGGTTCTCGTCCAGCATCACGGCCGGCATCAGCGCGCCGGTCGGGCAGGCCTGCACGCATTCGCCGCAGGCGACGCAGGTGGACTCGCCCATGGGATCGTCGAAGTCGAACACGATCTTCGAGCCATGGCTGCGGTAGGCCATGCCGATGACGTCGTTGACCTGGACCTCGCGGCAGGCGCGCACGCACAGGCCGCACTGGATGCAGGCGTCGAGATTGACGCGCATCGCCGGATGGCTGGCGTCGGTCTCCCAGCGCTCGGCGGCGGGGAAACGGCTCTCGGTGACGCCCGTGGTCTCGGCCCAGTGCCAGAATTTCGAATCCGGATCGTGGCTCGTCTCGCGCGCCGGCTGGTCGGCGACGAGCAGCTCCATCACCATCTTCTGCGCCGCCGTCGCGCGCGCGGATTCGGTCTTGACCTTCATGCCGACCGACGGCGTGCGCTTGCAGGACGCCGCCAGCACGCGCTCGCCCTCGATCTCGACCATGCAGGCGCGGCAATTGCCGTCGGGGCGATAGTCGGGCGCCGGCGAATAGCACAGATGCGGGATCTCGCGGCCCTGGCGCTTTGCGACCTGCCAGATCGTTTCGCCGGGATTGGCCTCGACCTGCTTGCCGTCGAGCTCGAACGTAATCTTCGTCATTCGGCCGCTTCCTTGAACTCGTCAGGGAAATATTTGATCACGGAGGACAGCGGATTCGATGCCGCCTGTCCGAGACCGCAGATCGAGGCATCGCGCATCGCCTGGCTCAATTCTTCCAGCAATGCCCGGTTCCAGACCGGCTTCTGCATCAGCTGCGCCGCCTTCTGGGTTCCGACGCGGCACGGCGTGCACTGGCCGCAGCTCTCGTCCTCGAAGAACTTCATCAGGTTCAGTGCCGCCGCGCGCACGCTGTCTTTCTGCGACAGGATCACGATCGCCGCCGAGCCGATGAAGCAGCCGTATTTCTCCAGCGTGCCGAAATCGAGCGGGATGTCGTCCATCGATGCCGGCAGGATGCCGCCAGAGGCGCCACCCGGAAGATACGCGTAGAACTGGTGGCCGTCGGCCATGCCGCCGCAATATTCGTCGATCAGCTCGCGCACGGTGATGCCTGATGGCGCCAGCTTCATGCCGGGGTTTTTCACGCGGCCGGAGACCGAGAAGCTGCGCAGGCCGTGACGCTCATGGCGGCCATGGCCCTTCCACCAGTCGGCGCCCTTCTCGACGATGTCGCGCACCCACCACAGCGTCTCGATGTTGTTGATCAGCGTCGGCAGTCCGAACAGGCCGACCTGGAACGGATAAGGCGGCTTGTGCCGGGGCAGGCCGCGCTTGCCCTCGATGCTTTCCAGCAGCGAGGATTCCTCGCCGCAGATGTAAGCGCCGGCGCCGCGGCGCATGTGCAGCGTCGGCCCGCCCGCGGGCAGCTTTGCGATCTCGCGCTCGAGGATCTCGCGCGAGGCCGGATATTCGTCGCGCAGGTAGATGTAGACCTCCGAGGCCTGCACCACATGCGCGCCGATCAGCATACCCTCGATGAAGCGGTGCGGATCGCTTTCGAGATAGACGCGGTCCTTGAACGTGCCGGGCTCGCCCTCGTCGCCGTTGATCGCCATCAGGCGCGGACCGGGCTCGCCCAGCACCGCGCGCCATTTGCGTCCCGTCGGGAAGCCGGCGCCGCCGAGGCCGCGCAACGAGGCATCGTCGAGCGACTTCAGGAGATCGTCCTTGGACAACTCGCCGGAGCGCAGCCGATTGAGCAGCTTGTAGCCGCCGCCGGCGACATAGGCATCGTAGTCGATATAATCAGGCAGATGCGCGTGGGTATCGCCGCCCTTCGCCGCCGCCATGACATTGGCGACCGTGGCATGGTCGACGAAATTGTGTCCGACTTCCGCGGCAGGCGCGGTATCGCAGCGGCCGACGCAGGGTGCGCGGACGACACGGATGCCGGGACCGGACGCACTCTGCAGATCCTCGAGCAGCTTCTCGCCGCCGAGCATCGCACAGGTCAGCGAATCGCAGACGCGGATCGTCAGCGGCGGAACATCAGGCTCGCCTTCCTTCACCACGTCGAAATGCGCGTAGAACGTCGCGGTCTCGAACACTTCGGCGAAGGCGAGCTTCATCTCGTCGGCGAGCGCGGCAAGATGGGCGGCCGAGATCTGGTGATATTTGTCCTGGATCAGGTGCAGATATTCGATCAGGAGATCGCGCCGCCGCGGCCGGTCGCCGAGCAATTGCTCGATCTCATGCGCGGCGGTCGGATCGACCTGCCGCCCCTTGGGAGTGGACTTGGCGCGCCGGCGCCCCTCGCCCGGATGCTCGAATTCCCTGACCTTGTGAACGTCGTCGTTGCTGCTCATGGAAACGTCGCGTTCTCCTCAAAAGCGCGATGACCTCAGGACGGGATTGCCATCGCGATCCGCCCCTATTTCCGGACCTGACACTCGGGAACCGCGTCGCCGCATCCCCGCGGATCAGGTCTCATTCCAGGCAACTCTAGCTTCTGGTATACCAGACGCCAAGTAAATTTAGAACGTCTCTATAATCATTTAGGGGCAAGCAGCGTTGCTGCCATGCCCCTTTACGCAAACGCACTGCGGAACCTGATCTCAGGTCTTGTTCATGCACTCTTCGATGAAGAACCAGCGGTCGTCGCCGGTCAGACCCTTGGTCTTCACCTCGCCGCGGCAGGCCTTGAGCTTGGGCTTGTTGGCCGCCCACTTGGCCTTCATGTCCTTCAGCTTCTGCATCGTGAGCTTGATCTTGCCCGGCTTGGCTTCGGTCGTGGCAGCCGGTGCAGCGGGCGCGGTTGCAGTCTGTGCGGACGCGGTGTGAACGCTTGCTGCCAGCAGCATGGCAGCGAGGCAGATACGGGTGCGAAGCATGGATGTCCCCCTAAGTCCCATTCCTGGTGATGTCTAAAAAGGCGAACGCCGCGGGACGCCGATGGGCATCCCGCAGCTATCTCGACGGCGGTCAGAAGATCTTGACCGCGCTTTCCAGCGTCTTCCAGACACCCCAGAGCATGGGAACGCCGACGATGAACCAGAACAGCGCCGCCTTGGCATCAAGCCCGCCAAAGCCGATGCCATAGGAGCCGTGCGGTCCTGCGGCCGCCGCACTGGCGCTGGCGGCCTGCAGCTTGGCAACGTCGGCGTCCTTCATGTGCCACTTCGCATCGACCGGCTTGATCAGGTAGTTACAGATCAGGCCCGCGATCAGCATCGCGCACAGGATGTACATCGTCGTGTTGTAGAGCTGGTCGCGCGGAACGCCGGCTGCGAGCTGGAACTCGCGGATGTAGTTCACCACGACGGGACCGATGATGCCGGCGGTCGACCAGGCCGTCAGCAACCGGCCGTGGATGGCGCCGACGAACTGGGTGCCGAACATGTCGGCCAGATAGGCCGGCACGGTGGCGAAGCCGCCGCCATACATCGACAGGATGATGCCGAAGCCGACCACAAACAGCAGCTTCGAGCCCATCGCCGCGAAGGTCGGCGCCAGCGCATAGAGCACGATGCCGAGGATGAAGAACGTGTAGTAGGTGTTCTTCCGTCCGATCTTGTCCGACAGCGACGCCCAGAAGAAGCGGCCGCCGATGTTGAACAGCGACAGCAATCCGGCGAAGCCCGCGGCGATCGCGGCGATCTGCGCCTTCTGCCCGGCATCGAGCGCGTTGAAGCCGACATCAGGCAGGCCGATCAGCTTGCCCGCGAAGATCTCCTGCAGCATCGGCGAAGCCATGCCGATCACGCCGATACCCGCCGACACGTTCAGGCAGAGCACCCACCAGATCAGCCAGAACTGCGGCGTCTTGTGCGCGTCGTTGAGATGGACGTTGTTCTTCGAGATCATCGCGTTCGCCTTGGTCGGCGGGGTCCAGCCCTCCGGCTGCCAGCCGGGCGGCGGCAGGCGATAGCGGAACGCGCCGATCATCATGAACACGAAGTAGATGACGCCCATCGCGACGAAGGTTTCCCAGACGCCGACCGAGGTCGGGCTCTTGAAATAGTTCATCAACAGGTTCGCCAGCGGCGCGCCGATCATGGCGCCGCCGCCGAAGCCCATGATGGCCATGCCGGTCGCCATGCCGCGGCGGTCCGGGAACCACTTCACCAGCGTCGACACCGGCGAGATGTAGCCGAGGCCGAGGCCGATGCCGCCGATCACGCCCGAGCCCAACCACAACAGCCAGAGCTGATGGGTGTAGACGCCGATCGCACCGAGGAAGAGGCCGCCGCACCAGCACAGTGCCGAGACGAAGCCGGCCTTGCGCGGACCCACCCGCTCCAGCCAGCCGCCCCACACCGCAGCCGCGATGCCGAGCAGCACGAAGAACAGCGTGTACATCCAGCCCATGCTGGCGACCTTCCAGTCGCAGCTGGTCGTGAACAGCTCCTGGAACAGCGAGATGTCACCGCAGGTCTTCGGCGCGGTCAATCCGATCGCGCGCGACAGCGGCAGCCAGAACACCGAGAAACCGTAGGCCATGCCGATGCAGAGATGGATGCACAGCGCCGCAGGCGGCACCAGCCAGCGATTGAAGCCGGCGGTCGCGATGGTCCGCTCGCGATCAAGAAAGCCCGCGCCGGCGCCCGAAATCGTTCCAGCGCTCTCGATAGTAGACATACACTCCTCCCCTGCAGCCACCCTTCTGAGCGGCCTGCCGCGACTATCCTGTTCCTCAGCCCTTTGCGGTGCAGCTGTTGTCCCTGCTGCCCCGCACAATCATCCGACACGCGCCAGGATCGTCACGCGCGTCCGAACAGTTAACCCCTGAAGCGGGGATCTATGCCGATACACCGTGCAGGCTTCTGATGTGTGGCCCATTGATCCGCGTATCGCAGACAAGACTCAACCTCCGCACCTGCACGGAGAAAGTCAATTGGGGCAGAAGCCATGCTTGATGTCGATAGACAAAAGGTAGGTATCAGCAGAGTGACCGCGCACTACGACGGCAGCGCACCATTCGTTTTCTCTATCGATACATCGGCTTTTTCTATCAAGAACACGATGCGCGCCTCGTTGCGCTCCGTGATCTCCACCGTGTCGCCCGTCTCGCGGATCAGGTTCGGAATGTCAATCACCGACAGCGGGTCGGTGCAGTGCACTTCGAGTTGATCGCCCGGCTGCAACGGTTTCAGCGCCTTGCGGGTCTTCAGGGCAGGCAGCGGGCATTTCAGCCCGGTGAGATCGAGCGTCGTTCTGGTCATGGGCGCAACATGGCGGGGCGATGCGGCGGCGTCAACGCAGCCGCCCTAGAGCAGACCGGCATAGGGCAGGAAACCTACGCTCTGCCCCGGCTCGACGCGCGTGATGTCCTCACCGAGCTCGATGAGGCCGTCGGTCTCGACCAGCGACGACAACAGGCCTGCCCCTTCGCGCGGAAACTTGACGGCCTCCAGCGCGCCGTCCTCCCCCCGCCGCAGCGAGGCACGCACATATTCGCGCCGGCCGATCTTCTTCTTGTAGGTGAATGCCGCGCGCACCGGGATCGGCAGCAGCGGTTCCGGCAGACCACCGGCGAGCGCCAGCACGGTCGGCCGCACCACATGGACGAAGGTGACGAAACTCGCGACCGGATTGCCGGGCAATCCGATCAGCGGGGTGCCGTCGATGATGCCCATTGCCACGGGACGTCCGGGCTTGATCGCCATCCGCCACAGCACGAGCGAGCCGATGCTCTCGACCGCCGCCTTGACGTGATCCTCCTCGCCGGTCGAGACGCCGCCGGTGGTGAGGATCAAATCGTGCGCGCCCGCGACCTGCTTCAAGCCATTCGCCAGCGAGCTGCGCTCGTCGCGCAGGATGCCGAGGTCGCTGACCTCGCAGCCGAGCCGGCGCAGCATCGCCATCAGCATGAAACGGTTGGAATCGAACAGCTGCGAGGCCGCGCGCGGCTCGCCGGGCGAGGCCAGCTCGTCGCCGGTCGAGAACACCGCAACGCGGATGCGCCTGACCACGTCAAGATGCGTCAGACCAAACGCCGCCGCCAGCGCGACATGCTGCGGTCGCAAGCGCTGGCCGGCGTACAGCGCCACTTGCCCCTGCGGAATGTCCTCACCTGCGGGGCGGACATTCGCGCCGGGCTTCAGCCCCGGCGGCAGCACGATACGGCCGGACTCGTCGATGCGGACATCCTCCTGCATGAAGACGGTCTCGGCATCGGGAGGCATCGGCGCGCCCGTGAAGATGCGCGCGGTGTGGCCGGGCTTGATCGGGGCCTGCGCAAGACCGCCTGCCTGGATACGGCCGTCGAGCGGAAGCGCCTGCTCCGCAGCTTGCGGAAGATCCGCGTTGCGCACGGCGTAGCCGTCGACGGCGGAGTTCGTGAACGGCGGCAGCGGCAGCGGCGCGGCAATATCCCGCGCCAGCACGCGTCCGTCCGCATCGACCAGGCTCACCGTTTCGAGATCGGCAATCGCGTTGACGCGCGTGGTGATCAGGCCAACGGCCTCGTCGACCGACATCATCGGTCCGCCAAAGGCAAAGCAATCGTCCGACAGTTGCGCCATGGTGCCTCGTCAGCGCATCGCGGCGCTCTTTGCCACCGCTTCCTCGACCGGCATCGCCGCACGCAGCATCAGCGCCGCGGCAGCCTCAATATCATCGAGATGGACAGTCGGCAGGCGCGTGTCAATTGCGATATCGGTCGCAATCCCGGCAATTCCGGGATCGTCCGGAAACAGCAGCGGCTTGCCGTTGGCGGCGCGATGCACCTCGATCTTGCGATGCGGCTCGCGCTTGAAGCCCTCGACCACGACGAGATCGACGGCCGAGAGCTTGCTCAATAGTTCCGGCAGCCGCGGCTCCGCGGCGCCGCGCAGTTCGTGCATCAGGGCCCACCGGTTCGACGAGGCCACCAGCACCTCGGCCGCGCCGGCCTCGCGATGGCGCCAGGAATCCTTGCCGGGCACGTCGACGTCGAACTGGTGGTGCGCGTGCTTGATGACGGAGACGCGCAGGCCTAGCGCGTTGAAATGCGGGATCAGCCGCGTCAACAGCGTTGTCTTGCCCGCACCGCTCCAGCCTGCAAGGCCGATGACTTTCATAACCGTTCGATCTCCGCCAACGGCTCGCCAGCCGATGGAACCTCCGGCCTCTCCCCGTCATTGCGAGCGAAGCGAAGCAATCCAAACTACCGCAGCGGATATGCTCTGGATTGCTTCGCCGCACTCGCATGACGAGCGGAGGCATTTTGCCTATTCCCCAGCATGCTTATATCGGCTTGACCCGAATGTCATGCTAACGTCGCCCCCATGATGAAGATCGACAAAGCCCCGGTGCCCCTGATCGTCCCCAATCCGGACGATCCGCGCCTGACCCAGAGCGTGACCGGGACCGACCAGACCGGCGCCAGGGTCGAGATCAAGGTGCCGATGGAGCGGCCGTTGACGCTCTATCTGAACGCCCAGGAGATCGTCACCATGATGACGATCGGCGACTACCCCGAATATCTGGCGCTCGGCTACCTGCTGAACCAGAACATGCTGAAATATAGTGACGTGGTCACCGAGGTCGAATACGACGACGACCTTCAGGTGGTCGTCGTGCGCACCGAGCACCACACCAATTTCGAAGCCAAGCTGAAGAAGCGCACCCAGACCTCGGGCTGCGCGCAGGGCACCGCCTTCGGCGATCTCTTGGAGGCGGTCGAGAGCGTCGCGCTGCCGAAGGCCGAGCTGCGCACCTCCTGGCTCTACCAGATGACGCAGACCATCAACACCATGCCCTCGCTGTATCTCGAGGCCGGCGCGATCCATGGCTGCGTGCTGTGTAGGGAGGGCGAGCCGCTCTGCTACACCGAGGACGTCGGCCGCCACAACGCCGTCGACAAGATCGCGGGCTGGATGTACCGCCACGGCGTCGATGCCTCAGACAAGATCCTCTACACGACGGGACGTCTCACCTCGGAGATGGTGATCAAGACCGTTCGCATGGGCATTCCGATCCTGGTATCACGCTCCGGCTTCACCGCCTGGGGCGTCGATCTCGCAAGGCAGGTCGGCCTGACGCTGGTCGGCCGCACCCGCGGCAAGCGCTTCATCGTGCTCGCCGGCGAGGAACGGATCGTCTACGACCAGAACCTCGCCTATGTCGAAGAGGAGTCGGCCAGGCACAAGCGCAAGGGTGAAGGTGGTGACGACTGAGATTCCCGCGACGCAGGGCGTGCTGCTCGCCGGCGGCCTCGCACGTCGCATGGGCGGCGGCGACAAGCCGATGCGCACCATCGGCGGTCGCACCATCCTCGAGCGCGTGGTCGTGCGCCTGAAACCCCAGTGCAGCGGGCTGATCCTGAATGCGAACGGCGATCCCGCGCGCTTCGCCGCCTTCGGCTTGCAGGTCGTCGCCGACGACGTCCCCGGCTTCCCCGGCCCGCTTGCCGGCATTTTGGCCGCGCTCGATTGGACCGCGGCGAACCGGCCAGACATCGCATGGTTGCTCAGCGCCGCCGGCGACTGCCCGTTCCTGCCGCGCGATCTGGTCGCGCGCCTGCATGAGGCAAGGGAGCGAGAGAACGCACTGCTCGCGGTCGCGGCATCAGGCGAGCAAACCCATCCGGTGATCGGCCTGTGGCGCGTCGCCCTGCGCGATGAGCTGCGCCACGCGCTCGTGGTCGAGGACATGCGCAAGATCGACCGCTGGACCGCACGCTATCCGCTCGCGACGGTGACCTGGCCGACTGAGCCGCTCGATCCGTTCTTCAATGCCAACACGATCGAGGACATCGCCGAAGCCGAGCGGCTGGCGGCGCTCGACGACGCGGCGTGAGCTCGCCTTACGATTTTGGAAACTCGTTGAGGAGCTGCATCCAGATGATCGCGAAGGCGATCAGGCCGCACAGACCGACGGCCGTGGTGAAACGCGGCAGGCGCCCGATGGCCACCAGCAGCCAGGCCGGCAGGAAGAACAATCCGAAGACCATGCCGAGCGGGAATACCGCGAGCCACTGAAAGCCGCTGCCGTCGCCGGGCGGGACATGGGCGATGAAATAGAAGGTGTAGAGCCAGAACAGTGTCCCGGCGCCTGCGACCAGCGCGGCGATCTTGCGGAAATTGAGGGGTGTCGACACGATCATGGCCTGGCTCACAGGCCTTGGTCGCGGCGCCAGGCTTCGCGGTTCACGCGGCATCGAACCAGGTCCGGGCGGGCTGCGACCAACAAGAGGGACCTTGCCACGGACGAACCATGGCCGACTCTCTTCTGAACGCCGTCTTCGCAGTCGTCGATTTCGTGTGCGAGCTCTCGGCCGCGATCGATAATACGAAGCGGCTGAGCCGGCAGGCCACCGGAAGCGATGAGATCGTCGAGGTGCCGGCGGACCCGAAGCCGCTGCCGCCCGCCGCGCAGCGGGCGCTCGCCGAAGCGGAAGAGCGCGAACGCCTGCGCGATCAGGCCGCCAGCGGCACCGACCAGGCATCGTAGCCGTAAACCCAGCTCGTATCGGTCCGCTCCTTCAGCCAGATATTGGCGCGCGAGGTCTCCTGCACCCGCGTGGTGCGGCTTTTCCGCGTCGCCTCGAAACGGCGGAATGCATCCGCAACGCCATCCCGGTCGGCGCCGTCGAGGCAGCGCGACAGCACGGCGGCATCCTCGATCGCCATGGCCGCACCCTGCGCCATGTAGGGCGTCATGGGATGGCAAGCATCGCCGAGCAGCGTCACCTTGCCGACCGCCCAGCGGTCGAGCGCCTCGCGATCCATGATCGCCCATTTGTGCACGTCGGGACATGCCGCGAGCACTTTCCCGACCTGGGGATGAAAGCCTTCGAACGACGCGCGGAGGTCGCGCACGTCACCTTTCGCCGACCATGACTCGACGCGAAAGTCCGGCTCCGGCTGGCTGGTGACGAGATAGACCTCGCTGCGGTCGGGCTTGACGTAATAGATCACGATGTGGCGGTCCTCGCCCCACCATTTGGTGCAGTCGTCGATCTTCTCCCCGCCAAGCAGCGCGGCCGGGTAAGTGGTTCGATAGGCGATGCGGCCGGTGAACATGGCCGGCGCAGTGTCGAACAGGATGTCGCGCACCGTCGAATGCACGCCGTCCGCGCCGACCACCGCATCTGCAACGGCGCTGGTGCCGTCGGCGAAGGTCAGCCGGACGCCATCGCCGGTCTCGTCGAGACCAACCAGCTTGTGATTCAGCTTCACGACATCGGCAGGAACGACACTCGCCAGCGCCGCGTGCAGATCGCCACGATGGGCGAGCAGGTAGGGCGCGCCGAACTTCTCTTCCGCGCTCTCACCGAAAATCATGTCGAACTTGATGTCGCCGCTCTCCCAGTCGCGATTGTTCCAGGAGCGCGGGTAGAACGCGTGCTCGCGCATTCGCGCCTCCAGCCCGAGCGCGCGCAACACCTTCATGGCGTTGCAGCCGATCTGGATCCCGGCGCCGATGCGGGCGAACTTGGAGGCCTGCTCAAAGACCGTGACGTCGACGCCCACGCGTCTCAGCGCCGCGGCGGTCGCAAGCCCGCCCATGCCGGCACCGACGATCGCAACCGAAAGCGGCCTTGCCATCGCGTCCCCCACCCTGTCGCGCGGCTTGAACGCCGCGTCGCTGTCTACTCTATGCAGGCCGGAAGCCTGCTCGCTCCAGCGCCGCGCGCGCCGCGTCCGAGCCGAGCGCGTCGAGAAACACCTGCACCGCCGGACGGTCCTTGCGCGCCGTCACCAGCGCGAAATCATAATGCTCTTCCGCGAGCGGAATGAAACCGAGCCCGGCCGCATGGGCGACCGGCGCAATGGTCATGCCCCAATCGGCGCGGTGCTGTGCGACGGCCGCGGCGACGGCGTTGTGCGAGCGCGGCTGGTTCCAGTAGCCTTCCGGGCGCGCACCGCCGAGCAGCCGGTCGATCAGGATGCGTGTGCCGGCGCCCTGGTTGCGGTTGACCATGATGCAGGCGGCATCAGCGAGCGCGGCGGCGACCGCATCCTTCGCGCTCAGGCCCTCGAAGCGCGTGTCGCCCTTGCGGAAGACGATGCCCTGCATCCGTCGCCAGCCGGGGACGAGCTCCAATCCTTCGACGAGATAGGGCGTGTTGTAGGTCTCGCTCTTGTCGTCGAACAGATGGATCGGCGCGAGATCGCATTCGCCGCGCTTGGCCGCCGCAAGGCCGCCGAGGCTGCCGACCGCAATCGAGCGCACGGTCAGGCCGGCATGCGCAAGCTGCGCGGTGACGAGGTCGAGGCCGGTGCAATGGCTGCCGACGATGACGAGATCGGGCACCCGCACATGCGGCGTGAACAGCGTCACCTCGGTCTCGGTGCCAACAGGCATCTGGTCGGCGAGCGCGTCGATGCGCAGGAATCCGTCGGCCTGCGCGAACGAGGTGATCGCACCGGAGCCTTTGCCGGAAGGATAGGCGATCAGGCCATTGCTGCCTTCGACCAGCGAGACCATGACGAATTCGGTGCGGCCAAGCTCGGAAGCGATGCGCACCGGCACGGTCGCGCTCACCTTGGCGTCGGAGCGCGGCGGCATGCCCGCCATCCGGCGCAGCACCGGAACGATCATGTCGTGAAAGGTGAACATCGCCGAGGTCGGAAAGCCCGGCAGGATCACCACCGGCTTGCCGTCGCAGACCGCGAGGCACAGCGGCTTGCCGGGCTTGAGCGCGACGCCATGCGCGATGATGCCGGGCTGACCGAGCCGGCCGATGATGCGGTGGGACAGATCGCCCGCGCCTTTCGAGGTGCCGCCCGAGAGCACCAGCATGTCGGCGTCAGCGAGCGCGCTGCGCATGGCGGCTTCGAGTCTGGCCTCATCGTCGGGAATGGCGCCGAGAAAGCTCGCCTCACCGCCATTCTCGTCGATCGCGGCCGCGACGATCGCGCCATTGGTGTCGTAGATCTCCGCGGGCGCGAGGCTTCCGCCGGGCTGCACCAGTTCGTCGCCGGTCGAGATCACGGCAACCCGCGGTTTTCGCGCGACCGTAACTTCTGCAATCCCGCAGGCCGCGAGCATACCGATCTCGCGCGAGCCGATGATCGTGCCGGCGCGCAGCAGCGCCTCGCCGCGCGCGATGTCGGAGCCGGCATAGGACACGAACTGCCCGGGCGAGACGGCGCGGCGGACGTCGATCGCATCTAGGCCGGCCGGCTGGGTGTGCTCGACCATGACGACGGCATCCGCGCCGCGCGGCACCGGGCCGCCGGTGGCGATCGGCGTGGCGGTGCCGCCGGCGACCTGCAGCCTCGGCGCGGTGCCGCAGTGGATGGTCTCGCCATTCAGCACGAGCCGAACCGGTGCGCCCTCACCCGCAGCGGCGAGATCCGCCGAGCGGACGGCAAAGCCGTCGACATTGGAGCGGTCGAACGGCGGCACATCGATCGGTGCGATGACGTCTTCCGCCAGCGCCGTGCCGAGTGCATCGCCAAGCTTGCGCCGCTCGCTCGGGATCGCGCGCGGGAACAATGCAGCCTCGAAACGCGCCAGCGCCTCCTCGCGCGAGAGGATCTTGAGGAACTGCTCCTGTTCGAGCGCGCTGCGGTCTGGCGGTTTTGGGATCATGGTCATGCCGGAACCCATATCACTCCCGCATCAGATAAGCATCGACCGGCGCGCCCGCCGCAAATCCTTCATGGCTGGCGGGAATGGTCAGCCATGCATCGGCACGGGCGATGGCCTGGAACGGCCATTCCCCCACCGCAAGCGGCATCCAGGCGCGCTGTTCCTCGGCGAGCAGCACAACTTCGGCGATGCCGACGCTGGATGCGATCTTTCGCGCCAGCGGCAGGCCGATTTGCCGGCGCGGTCGCCGTGCCGACAGACGGTCGATGAGCGGAAGCACGAGCGCGAGCCAGGCCGCGAGCGCGTGATCCGGCGAGCCCGGCAGGGCGACAGCGGGAACCTTGCCGAGCCGCCCGACCGCAGCGGTGCGGCCGGGCTGAAGCGCGATGCCATGCGCGAGCACCTCGCCGCTCCGGGCCAATGCCGTCACCGCCGCATCCTGGCGGCCAAGCCCGCTGCCGCCGACAATCGCCAGCAGGTCGCAAGCGGTCGCATCGAGCACAGCGGCGATCGATGCTTCATCGCGCGCGGCCGCCTCGAGCGTCCGCACCTCGAGTCCACCTGCACGCGCGATGGCCGCGATCATCTGCACCGTCGTCGTCGCGCCCGGCACGTTGACGATGCGCAGCCGCGGCCGCCGCACGCTCAACCGGTCCATCGCGGCGGCGCCCGCGAGCAACAGGGCGGCCGCGCCGACCGGATGTCCTTCCGCATTATCTGTCGCGCCCGCGGCGAAGTCGCCCCCGGCGCGCCGGACACCCTGCCCCGGCAAGGCCTCGGCGAGCACCTGCACCAGCGGCCCCGATACCTCCACGGCGTCGGCGTCGAGCACACAGTCGCATCCGCCAGGCATCGCGTCGCCGGCATCGACCCAGACAGGGGCCATTGCCAGTGGGAGTGGCGCATAGGCGGAAGCGCCGACGAGATCGCTGGCGCGCAGCGCCCAGCCATCCGCGGCCGCGATGTCGTGGGGCGGATACGCCGGCACCTGCGGCGAACCGGCAGCGACGCAGCCAATTGCTTCCGTCAGCGGCAACGCAACAGGCACAACGGGATCGACGCCACGCAGCAACGCGGCGAGTGCGGTGTCGAGCGGCGTCAGCGATGGCGGCAGGCGCTGGGTCATGCGCCATGATGGATCATGCATCGTCCGGTTTGGCAACCGCTGCAGGCGCGGATGTCAGCCGGCCGACTTGTCCGCATTCGGAAAGAACAGTTGCTGCCCGTCGACCTTGTAGCCGGCAATCGCGGCCTGCCCCTCCGGCGAGATCAGCCAGTCGACGAAGGTCTGCCCGAGCTCCTTCTTCACGTTCGGAAACTTCTCGGAGTTCATCAGCATCACGCCGTATTGGTTGAGCAGCCGCTTGTCGCCTTCGACGACGATATCGAGATCGCCGCGATCGCGGAAAGAGATCCAGCTGCCGCGATCCGACAGCAAATAGGCGTTCGCCGTGCGCGCGGCCTCGAGCGCCGCGTCCATGCCCTGCTTTGCCTCGCGATACCAGGCGCCCTTGGCGCCCGCGATGTCGATGCCGGCGACGATCCAGAGCGCGAGCTCCGCGGCGTGGGTGCCGGAGCGATCGCCGCGCGTCACGAACGGCGCGCCCTTGGCCTCGATCGCCTTGAGCGCGGTCGCGATGTCCTTGCCCTTCACGCCGGCAGGATCGCTCTTCGGCCCGATCAGCACATAGTCGTTGTACATCACGTCGAAGCGCTTCACGGCAAAGCCGTCGGCGACGAACTTCTCCTCCTGCGGCCGCGCATGCATCAGCACGACGTCCGCCTCGCCCTTGCGCGCGCCGTCGAGCACCTCGTCGGCGCGACGCGCGATGACCTTCACGTCGATACCGGTCTTGTCGCGGAAGATCGGCAGCAGATGGTCGAGCAGGCCGGACTCCTGCGTCGATGTCGTCGTGGCCAGCACGATCGCGCGATCGTCCGCGGACGACGCCGCAGGCCCCAAGGCAAGGCCGCAGAGAAGCGCGAATGCAACGAACAGGCGGCGAGCGGCCATGAGCTGGTTCCCTTCGATATGACGCGATCATGATGACCGATTGCGCCGCACTCGTGACGCCATCGCACTGCGGTCCGGGATATTTCGGCAACGCACGACGCGGCACGGCGATTGCAAAACCGCCGATCGCGTGCGCATTCGCGACAGCCGCAAGGTCTGCGCCATTTGCGCGCGCGAAGATCGTTCACCAAAGCAGAAGTCGCGCGCGCGGATGTGTTGCAAAGCAACGAGATGATCGGGCATGGTTCCGGCGGACATAAAATGAAATGCAGAATTCCACCTGCGACGAACGTCCAAAAAGAAGCAAGAATTTGCATAGGAATGCAGGATGGAATTCCTGACGACCAGCGAAGCCGCTGACTATCTCCGACTCGGCGAACGCAAGCTCTACGAACTCGTCACCACCGGTGCGATCCCCTGCAGCAAGGTGACCGGTAAGTGGCTCTTCCCTCGCCATGAGCTCGACCTCTGGGTCCTGTCGGGCCTCGCGCGTCCCGCGGGCATGCTGACCACGGAGCCGCCACCCGTCGTGGGCGGCAGCCAGGACGAACTGCTGGATTGGAGCCTGCGCGAATCCGGCTCCGGCCTGGGATCGATGAGCGAGGGCAGCGCGCGCGGGCTCGAGCGGCTGCAGCGCGACGAGGTGATGGCGGTGGCCGTGCACTTCCACAGCCTGGATGCCGCCGGCAACCTTGCCTCCGATGCCAGCGTGGCGGCGCTGCGGGACGCTCCGGACCTGCATGACGCGCTGCTGGTCGCCTTCGTGCGCCGCGAGCAGGGCCTCGTGCTGCCGCCGGGCAATCCGAAACGGCTGCGCGGCCTCGCCGACGTGCTCGCGGTCGGCGCCAGGATGGCGATGCGACAACAAGGCACAGGCGCGCAGATGCTGCTCGACGCGCTGCTCAAGCGCGCGGACGCGACGGTGCGGGATTTGCGCCGGGTGGAGACGCCGGCCCTCACCGGGCCGGATCTCGCCGAGATGGTCCGCGCTGGCCAGGCCGATTGCGGGGTGGCGACGCGCGCGGCGGCGCGCTCGGCCGGCCTCGATTTCGTGCCGCTGGTCTGGGAGAATTTTGATCTCGCAATGCGGCAGCGCAGCTATTTCCGCCCCGCCATGCAGGCGCTGATCAGGTTCCTGAGCGAACGGCGGCTGCGCCAGCGCGCCGAGGAGCTGACCGGCTACGATCCCTCCCCGGCGGGGCAGGTCCGCTTCGCGGCCTGACATTGACGCCCGCCCCAAAATAGTTGCAAAAGAAACCAATTCAGCCGGGCCGTACCCGGCGAAGGCAACACCGGCCAACGCGCCGGGTCAGGGGAGGACAAGCGTGAAGCCCACGAGATTTGGACTGCCGGTCGCGGCCGCCATTGCAGCAATGCCCTTGGCGGCAACCCTGCTGCCGGGTGCCGCCATGGCGCAGGTGTCCGACGACGTCGTCAAGATCGGCGTGCTCACCGACATGAACGGTCCGGCCTCGGCGCCGACCGGCCAGGGCTCGGTGACCGCCGCGCAGATGGCGATCGACGATTTCGGCGGCAAGGTGCTCGGCAAGCCGATCAGCATCATCGTCGGCGACCACCAGCTCAAGGCCGACATCGGCGCCTCGCTGGCGCGGCGCTGGTTCGACGTCGACCAGGTCGATCTCATCGTCGACGTGCCGGTCTCCGCCGTTGGCCTTGCGGTGCAGAACATCGCCAACGAGAAGAAGCGGCTGTTCATCACGCACTCTACGGGCACTGCGGATTTCCACGGCAAGTTCTGTTCGCCTTACGCGATGCAGTGGGTGTTCGACACCCGCGCGCTCGCGGTCGGCACCGCCGATGCGGTGGTCAAGCGCGGCGGCGACAGCTGGTTCTTCATCACCGACGACTACGCCTTCGGCCACTCGCTCGAACGCGACGCCTCCAGCGTCGTCACCGCCAATGGCGGCAAGGTGCTGGGCTCGGTGAGGCCGCCGCTGGCAACGCCTGACCTCTCGTCCTTCGTGCTGCAGGCGCAGGCCTCCAAAGCCAAGATCATCGGCATTGCCGCAGGTCCCCCCAACAACATGAACGAGATCAAGACCGGCTCGGAGTTCGGCGTGTTCAAGGGCGGCCAGCAGATGGCGGCGCTGCTGGCGCTGATCACCGACATCCACGGCCTCGGCCTGCAGGCAGCCCAAGGCCTGCTGCTGACGACCTCGTTCTACTGGGACATGGACGACAAGACGCGCGAATGGTCGAAGCGCTATTTCGCCAAGATGAACAAGATGCCGTCGATGTGGCAGGCCGGCGTCTATTCCAGCGTGATCCACTATCTCAACGCCATCAAGGAAGCGGGCACCGACGATCCGCTCAAGGTCGCCGCGAAGATGCGCGAGAAGCCGGTCGAGGATTTCTTCGCCCGCAACGGCAAGCTGCGCGAAGACAATCTGATGGTGCACGACCTCTGGTTGGTGCAGGTGAAGACGCCGGAGGAGAGCAAGTACCCGTGGGACTATTACAAGATCCTCACGACGATCTCGGGCGACAAGGCGTTCGGCCCGCCGGACCCGGCGTGCGCGATGGTGAAGAAGTGACGATCGCGAGTGGCGAATAGGGAGTGGCGAATGGGGATGCTTCCATTCGCTATTCGCAACTCGCCACTCGCTACTTCATCACCCCGATCTCGCGAAAATACTTCACCACGCCCGGATGGATCAGCTCCGGCCGCGGCGCGGCCGCGACGGTGTTCGCGGCCGTGGTCTCGCAGGCCTGTGCGAGTGTCTTGCAGAACGTCGCTTCTGCGCCGTGCAGCGTCTTCGCCAGGCGATAGGCGACGTCGTCGGGCAGATCCTCGCGCGTGAGGACGAAGCTCCACGAGCCGAGCGAGGCGATCGGCTCGGACTGCTTCGGATAGCTGCCGGCCGGAACCATCAACGGTTTGAGAAACGCATGCTTGGCGCGGATGCGCGTGATCTCGTCCGCGCTGGGGGCGATGAAGCGCGCGCCTGATGCACTCGAGGCGACTGCCGCAAAGCCGGGCCAGCCGATGCCGGCGCCCCACAGCGCTGCGACGCGGCCGTCCTCGACCATCGCGGGACCATCGCCGGCGCGGTCGAGATAGATCGCCTTGAAATCCTCGTCCTGCTTGAGACCGAGACCATCGAGCACGTAGCGCGCCAGGATCGGCAGGCCCGAGCCCTTGGCGCCGAATGCGACGGGCTGGCCGACGAGATCGGCAATCGTCTTGTAGGGACTGTCCGCGCGCACCACGAACATGCCTGGGTTGGAATAGATCGCCGTGAGAATCTTCAGCCGCACGGGCGCGCGGCCGATGCCGGCGAAGGCTTCATAGGCCGGCTCGCCCGCAACCAGCGCAAGATCGAGCTCGCCCTTCTCGAGCAGCGGGATGTTCTCGTTGCTGCCCTTGGTGTTGCGCGGCGCGATGGTCACGGCCGGATCGGCCGCGTTCATCACCTCCGCGAAGGCGTTGCCATAGAGCGGGAAGCCGCCGCCGGGCGTCGCGGTGCCGAGGCTGAGTGTCGTGGTCGGAATGGCCGTGCCTCCGGTTTGAGCAGCAGCGGGGCTGGAAATCAGCACTGCTGCGAAAAGGATCGTGGATGCGAATCTCATGGTCATTCCCGGCGCGCCTGCGTCAACACCGACTTGTGACGATGTAGGCAGAAGCGCGTTTTTGTGAAAGCATGCCCCCAACGACAATAGAACAATGGGAGGCGTCATGTTGCGAATTTTGCGTAACGGTGTTTTTGGGCTTGCAGTTCTCTTAGGTCTTTTCAGCGCCTCCCCTCCCGCCTCCGCCGCCTATCCCGACCGCCCCGTGCACTGGATGATCGGCTTTGCCGCGGGCGGCCCGGTCGACATCGTGGCGCGGATCATGGCGCAGGCGCTCTCCGATCGCCTCGGCCAGCAATTCATCGTCGAGAACAAGGCCGGCTCCGGCGGCAACATCGCGGCCGCGGCCGCGATCAACGCGCCGGCAGACGGCTACACGCTGCTGTTCGTCGCGCCCAACAACGCGATCTCGACCTCGCTCTACAAGAAGCTGCCGTTCGACTTCTTGCGCGACACCGTGCCGGTGGCGAGCATCATGCAGCTCACCAACATGCTGGTCGTCTCCAACGCGTTTCCGGCGAAGACGGTTCAGGAGTTCATCGACTATTGCAAGGCCAACCCGGGCAAGATCTCCTATGCCTCGTCCGGCAACGGCACCTCGGTGCACATGTCGGCCGAGCTGTTCAAGGCGATGACCAAGTGCGACATGATCCACGTGCCCTACCGGGGCTCGGCGATCGCCTTCCCCGACATCATCTCCAACAAGGTGCAGCTGATCTTCGACAATTTGCCCTCCGCGCTCGAGCAGTCGCGTGGCGGCAATGTCCGCGCGCTGGGCGTGACCTCGCCGAAGCGCTGGCCGACCGTGCCCGATGTGCCGGCGATCGCCGAGACCGTGCCCGGCTTCGAATCGGTCGGCTTCTACGGCATCTCCGCGCCGAAGGGCACGCCGCCGGAGGTGATCGAGACCCTCAACAAGGCCGTCGGTGAAGCGCTGAAGGACCCGAAGGTGATTGCGCGGCTAACCGAGAACGGCGGCATCCCCAGGCCAATGGCGCCCGCCGAGTTCGGCAAGCTGGTCGCGGACGAGACCGAGAAGTGGAAGAAGGTGGTGGAGTTCGCGGGGGTATCGGTGGACTAGGCGGCTCGCCGGCAAAAGGTTTGAGAGGGCCGGAAGGCCCTCTCAAACAAAAAGTTTCGAAAACAACCCCATGCACAGTAGCCGAGCCCAGCAATTACAAGGGGTTACGGAGACGACGCGATCTGGCCGGCCAAAACAGGTTTGCGCCGTCGGGCAAAACAGGATTATAACTGCACAATCGCAAATTTCGGATATTTAAAAATCCTCAGCGATGCTGTGCCGGCTCTTCCGTCCCGCCGGAGCCAGCATTGCACCCCCGCCTCCATCCCTGTAAACGAACCGCGCACCGTCACCGGCCGCGCCGTTCCCGCGAGCCGCTCGCGGCGGGGCCTGTAGCTCAATGGTTAGAGCCGGCCGCTCATAACGGTCTGGTTGCAGGTTCGAGTCCTGCCGGGCCCACCACGCTTCGCCCTGCGGGCTACGCGTGGCGCAGCCACGCGGAGAGCGCAGCGGAAGCGAAGACGGACTGCCAGCGCCACGACCTCCCGAAGACGGACTGAATTTGACAAATACGTCACCGAGGATCCGCCGCTTTGGCTTGCAGAGTTTTGTGCACTGTCACCGTAATGCCGAAACGCGCATCCGAAGTTGCCAGCGTGTTTCTACGCAAGACAAGAGCGCGTGGGCGCGCGGGAATCATCGTGCGGACTGGTATCGCAACCGATAGTTCAACAAGCGTATTTTTCCGCGATCTTGTCGCCAATCGAAAGCTCTTCAGCCTCCATGGTTTTCAAACCGGTCTCGGTTACTTTGACAACATCGGTCACGCACGATTCAAGTTTTGTTTTTTGACCTTGTGGCAGGCAAATGTCCGCCCGCGTGGTCGTTGCGACCGTGCGCGGCGATGAACATGGCGACGGCCGACCGGCAATAGGATTCGATTTCGTTCTCGTCCTCTGCTCTCGCCTGATCGAAGCGTGCGATCATCAGGAGATCGGATCCTTTGAAAAGCGCGGCAAACAAGCGGGCGGACCGGAGAGGATCGGGCACGTTCAGAACCGCCTTCGCGTGCAACTGACGCAACAGGGCCTCGATTTCGGCGATGACATGGGCGGGGCCGGCTTCGAAATGGAGCTTGCTCAACGCATTTTGGCTCGTCTTGTCGGCCATGACCATGGCTTCGAGACTGCGGACGTCCGGTCTCAATAGCGTGCGAAGCAGTGATGATCCCACCGCCATGAGCTGATCTTCGACCGAAGCCTCGACGTCTTCGAGAAGGGCCTGTGGTGCAAACAACTGATGGCAGCCGGCCGACATGGCCGCGCCGAACAGCGCCTCCTTGTTCTCGAAGTGCCTGTAGATGCTGAGCTTGGATATCTTCGCTCGCTGGGCGACCTTGTCCAATGTCGTCGCTTGAAAACCCAATTCCACAAAGAGTTCGCGCGCGGCGTCGATGATGGTTTGGCCAAGCGCCTCGTTGGCGGGCCGGCCGCGCCGGCCCTGGCTGTTTTCGTTCACGGCAATTCCAGTACTTGACAGTATCCTAATTCTTGAATTACGATACCATATAGTATCTGAAATGTGCAAGCCAATGGTTCAACCTGTCCTCCAAATCAAGTTTCCCGGGCCGCCCGGCGACATCGAATGCGGCACTGTCCGGGCGATCAACACAGTGATGGGCGACCTTCTCGTCGATGCCCGAAGCCCTGCTCGCTGCCCGTCTCAAGCGCGCATCGTCTGACGATATTGCGCCGACTAAAACACAAGGCGACTGCCATGCAACGACGAGCCCTGCTGAAGTTGGCTGCGCTTTCCACGATCGGCCTCGCCCGCGCCCAGGCAACCGCCAAGCCCAGCCCGTCCCCCTCCATCCACAACACGGAGCCCATCACCATGGATGACGTCATCATCATCGGCGGCAGCTTTGCCGGTCTCGCCGCCGCGCTGCAGCTCGGCCGTGCCCGCCGCAAGGTCACCGTTCTCGATACCGGCCTGCCGCGCAACCGCTTCGCCGGCCACTCGCATGGCCTGCTCGGCCACGATCACAAGCCGCCGCTGGACATCCTGGCCGAGGCGCGGCAGCAGCTCGCGCGTTATCCGGCGATCAAGCTGGTCAATGCCCGGGCCGACAGCGTCTCCGGCGCCATCGACGATTTCAACGTCCTCACTTCCGATGGCGAAAGCTTTCGGGCGCGTCGCCTGATCCTGAGCTATGGCGTCGCCGACCAGATGCCTGATATTCCGGGCTTTGCCGAAGGCTGGGGCACCTCCATCGTGCCCTGCCCCTATTGCGACGGCTTTGAAGTCGCCGGCCAGCATTGGGGCCTCGTCTGGTCCGGCCCGCAGTCGCACAATCAGGTCAAGCTGTTTCACGATTGGACCGACAGGCTGACGCTCTTCGCCAATGGTCATGACATTCCGCCCGATATCCGGGCCGATCTGGCGCGCCGCAACACACCTGTCGTCGATGGCCGGATCACCGGGATCGCCCATCACGGGGGCCATAACGCCACCGTCAAGCTCGATACCGGCTCCAATGTCGCGGTCGACATCCTGTTCGCGCATCCGCGCAACAAGCCGTCCGCAAGCCTGCATGAATCACTGGGCCTCGCCACGGTCGATACGCCCCTCGGCATCATCCTCAAGGTCGACGAGCGCCGCCAAACCAGCATGCCCGGCATCTACGCCGCCGGCGACCTCGCCAACCCCCTTACGCCGCCGTCGGTCACCCTGGCATCATCGCACGGCGCGATGGCGGGCATCTTCGCCCAGCAATCGATGGTGGTTTGAGAGCACGGATTGGAGATGAGCATGGCCGTCGAACCGGACGGCGCGGCCGTGCGCTTGCCTCCGCCCTTCGTCTATCCGGGAGCGCTGCAGTATCTGGAAAGTCTCCATCCGTTTTGCAGAGCCGTCGCCTATCCAGCAACAGGGGGCATCAATGGTCTACAGTCTAATTGTCGAAAAAGAGATCCGCAGGAGCTTCGATCATGTCAACAACCAGCGTTGGGATGATGCTGCAAAGGGCCTGACACCAGACGCGTATCACTGGGTTGCCGGAGATCATGCGTTGGGGGGTGAGCGACATGGAAAGCAATCGGTGAAGCAGTGGTTCGAGCGCATGGGCCGTGTTTTCCCGAAGCTTCACATAGATATTGAGCAGGTCCAGGTGACGGGTTGGCCATGGAACACCACAGTGTTCGTCAAGTGGCGGGCCAACGCGAGGCTGCTTGACGGCCAAAGCTCGTATGTGAACAGGGGCGTCCATGTCTTCAAGTTGCGATGGGGCAAGGTTTATTCGATTGAGGAATACTTCGACTCGCAGGCTGCAGAACGAAGCCTCGCTATCCAAGCTCGTGCCGGTTTGGATGAAGCTGCGGCAGGACCAATCGTGAGCTAACGCGGATCATTTGGGTGATGCGGCCATCAGCGCACAGATTCCCTTCTCCGGTTGCCGCGGGCGCGGTTGTCCTTCGAAGTCCGGCGCCAGGCGGCACCGATCTCGACACATGAGACGATCACACGCAGGTCTGGCGCCTTATCGCTGGTGGAGGCTGAATCGCTGGAAATGATGCGCGCTTTGGCATCGGAAGCTCAGTCAAGAACGAACCAGAACAAGGATATGGCATGGCAGAGCGAAATGCGGATCAGGTCACCGACTGGAATGGCCAAAGCGGGGAGCGCTGGATCGCCCACCAGGCCCGGCTCGACGCCAGGCTGGAGGTGTTCGGCCAGGCCGCGATCGAAGCTGCCGCGCCCGCGACGGGCGAGCGCGTGCTGGACGTCGGCTGCGGCGCGGGCACGTCGAGTCTGGCTCTGGCCGCCCGCGTCGGCGCGGGGGGCCAAGTGCTGGGCGTGGACATATCCGAACCGCTGATCAGCCGAGCGCGCGCGCGTGCGCCACAGGATGCGCAGGTCCTGTTCCGGGTGGCCGACGCCAGCAGTGCCGAGCTGCCGGAGGGCGCGTTCGACATCTTGTTCTCGCGTTTCGGAGTGATGTTCTTCGACGATCCGACAAAGGCGTTCGCGCATATGCGCCCTGCGCTCAAGCCGGGCGGGCGGGTCGCTTTCGTCTGCTGGCGCGGCGTGGCCGAGAACGATTGGATGCGCCTGCCGATGGACGCGATCAAGGGCATCGTCCCGCCGACGGCGCCGCCCGATCCCGAAGCGCCCGGTCCATTCTCGTTCGGCGACCCGGGGCGGGTGGCTCGGATTCTGACGGCGGCCGGCTTCACCGATATCGCTATCGCGCCCTTCGATGCTTCCGTCCCGCTTGGCGAGGGCGCGACGCGGGACGCGGCGATCGACGAAGCGGTGAAGATGACGTTGGAAGTCGGCCCGCTGTCGCGCGCGCTCGTTGATCAGCCCGACGACATCCGCGCCCGCGCCTCGGCCGCGGTTCGTGCCGCCTTCGCGGGCCGCCCCGGCGAGCGGTCGGTGATGATGGATAGCGCGACGTGGATCGTCACGGCCCGCAATTCCGCAAGCCGATAGGGAGTAGCAGGAAAGACGCCCCGCTCGGTGGATGGGCGCGTCGTTGGCCGGTCACGACCTCCCGAAGACGGACCGAATTTGACGAATGCGCCACCGAGGGTCCGCGACTTCAGCTTGCGGAGTTTTGTGCACCGTCACCGTAATGAGGCGCGGCAAGCGAAGCCCCTATTGCAGCTTTTCGACCTTTGCTGGCAGGTCGGGATATCGGCCAATTCTGTAGGTCGCGTTCTTGCACGTCAGAACCCAGACATCGTAGTCCGGCTTTGACAGCTTGGCGTCGCGCGTTGCCTTCTGCGGCTGGTCGCAGTCGAAGCCCTGGCTGCGGATTTGCGCTGCGAGCGTACTCGTCGCGGTTTGCGCTTTGGCAATGTGTCCGAAACGCTCGCCGTTCGACAGCACGGCGAGGAAAAGAATGGCCAGGAACGGAAGAGTTTTCCTTGTGCGTTCCATGCTTGCCCTCCTTTGGGGGTGCGATCACCGTTCGCCCGGCCACCATGTTTAGCCGGATCGCTCACCGAACCTCTATGCTCGTCCTGCGTTGGGAGTCTTTCGAAAATCCCTTTCGCAGTTTTCTGATCTCAGGTCCTGCGCATCTCAGCATATCCGGGCATTGTCGCCCTCGTCGCAAATATGGCCGGGCCAGCCGCGGACCGATGGACCGAACCATATTGGAATGCCGTCCCAGATCATCCAGCGGCCACCCGGTTCAGCCGGAAGCCTCATAGCCACGCGGATTTTGGCGCGTGACTGGCTAGCCACGGCGGACGAGGTGAGCGTGACGATCGCGATCAATCCAATCGACAGGAGCTTGATTGCGGTCATTGAACTTGCCTTTTAGCCCTTGACGGGGCTGCAACCTTAACCTGTTTCCTTGACCTCGTGCAGGCGAACCTTTGCCGCCTCGCACGATCATGGGCGTTCCGACCTAGAATATTCGCCAGCGCAGCCCTTCGCCACGCTATCTGAGCAGATCGCCCCATATATGGTAGTCTGACCTATTGCGAGGTTCACCATGAGGAAGACGTTATCGGCTCTCGCTGCCGCCGTGACTTTGGCCGTCTTGGCAGGCTCGCCGGCGTATCCGCGCGATGATTACGGACCCGGCGGCAATCCGTATCCGCGCACTTACCCCGGACCACCACGCGGCACTCCGTACTGGTCAGGCTATGTCGATGCCCCGGTTGGCGAGGCGATGCCTCCCTGCCACTGGAATACCCAGCGCTTCTGGGACGGGCAGGCCTGGCGGGAGCGCCGCGTGCGAACCTGCGGCAGCGATCCGGCTTGGCCTTCCAGGCCTTAGAAGCCGAAGACGGCTCGCGCAGCGACACACAATGCCGCCGCTCCCGGCATCGCCAACGTGGTCAGTGCGATGAATAGACGATCGTGCAGCCCCATCGAGCAGGCAGGGACTTCGGTGACGGTACCCTTAATGATCTCGACCGCGTGTGCCTAAGGCACCCAATTGGTGCACTGTCGCCGCAATTGCCGTCGAACGCGGTCGGCTTGAGCTGCACGAGAGCGGGACTTACGTGCGATTGCTGAGCCAAGGCTCGGATCGCTATGCTCGTATCAGCGGTGCCGCAGACCGCCATGCACATTCGGAGAGTGGGCCGTGATCAGGTTTTTGTGCTTCCGGGCCGTCGCTTCAGCCTCGCGCGCAAGTCGTTCAGCCTTTAGCCTCTCGCGGTTCGCATGAAACGCCGCTTGGGTGCGTCCATACTCGGAGATCGCCACTTTGGCATCGGTTTCCTTGAAGAACCTTTGCGCCTCACGCTGGGCGGCAGTGGGCGGCTTCGATCCGTAATTGTGGGCTGTCATTCCCTCCTCCTTCGGTGATAGCCGTAAGGGCTTGTCGGGTCCGACCGTCAAAGTCTCTTCCTGTTTTTCAGTTACCGCAATCGAATATTGGCGAGTCGTTCCTGCGCCGGCCATAGATCCGCCCGGCTGGCTCACGGCCACCTGCAATGGGATTCCGATCTCATCACTCCGCGCAGACGCGGCACAGCCTTGATTGCTCCGGCGCTGCCGAAAGCTGGCTGACAAAGACGGCCCCGGCCGTGGGTTTCGTGGGGGCGTTGAGGCCGGGGCCGCTTGGGTTGCTTGGACTTTGGGGAAGATCAAGCGACTATGAGTTTACTCCGCTCGGAGCGCCGTTCTGTTCGTTTCAACACATTGTCGGTACTCTTCCGGATAGGAACAGCAAATTCTTGCGCAACGAATGACCGAACGGGGCTGGGCAGCCTTTCGACGATCCGATTGAGGCGGGTAGCCGTAAGCGACGCGAGCGAAGGCCGTCACGCCGGAGCCACAGGGCGAAGGCGGACTTCTGCCCGTGGCTACGCGTTGAGCGGATTTGTGCACTGTCACCGTAATTCTAGCTGGATCGATCGACGAGGCCTGCGCTCATGCCACTGCTCCAAGCCGTGGCAGCCCTTGTGCCTCTACGTCGACCAGTTCATTCAGGTCCGCTTCCAAGTCCAACACGATATCGCGAAGCAGAGCCGCCGCCACCAGGTCTGTCGTTTCAAGCGCCATCAAACGAAAGCGCTCGACCTCGTGCCAGCGCTCCTTCCACTCGCTGTCAGTCATGGCTCCCCCATGCGCTGATCCCCCAGCGGGCATCGGTATTGGCTCCTCAAACTGTGAAATTATTGCGGCACGATAGGGCATAGTCCCTGCCCCAAACCCGCCGGCGGCGGACAAGGTGAGCAAGGGACAGACGCCGGGCCCTGTCGGGAACGGGCATCGTCCGAGCGTTGAACCGAAGTGACGCGCCGGCCGACAAATGAATTGGTGTCCAGCGGACCACCTTGGAATGAGGTGCCCGATGTCAAAAGCAAAAGAGCTTGCCGACCGAGCCCTGGCCTTTGAAAAGCGCGCTGCGACGGCGATCGATCGTTCATCACGAGAACACTATCGCGAGATGGCCGCTCACTACCGCGCGCTTTCCATCGAGCATCGCGAAGTCGAACAATTGCAAAAGCTTTCCCGGGCTGGATTTGAACAGCTGGCAAAGCGGAGCAGCCTCCCCTCATTTCATAATGCCGACAGGCCAACCTTTCAGCGCGCCATGGTGGTGGGCATCGTGCTCTGTATCGCTTTTGTCGCTGTCAGCTTCTCATTGCGGCCGCAGGCGGCTGACGATCGCGTGCTGGTCAAGGCGGATCGCCTCATGCGGACCGCTGGCGATCCATCCAAAGTGAGATAGTCTGCTCCTGAAATCGGCGGAGCCACGACATTTGAACCGCCCTAAAATGCCGTCACGAGACGGCGTCAGAATTGCCCGGGTTGAGCCGGGGGACTAGGCCAATCAGACCGCAGGTTGTTCCTGTTATTGCGATCGAACAAGTCCTGCCTGCAGATATTCCTGCAGCCGGCCGCCGGAGACGCAGCCTGGCGAACATCGGCGATGGTCACGACCTTTATGCGCGACGTCTTTGCAATGGCGGGCATCGCCATAGAAAGCGCGAGGGCGCAAAGGACGGCAAGTAAACACGTCTTCGTCATGGGCCGGCGCTCCCTGGTCGATCGACGCAACCGCTGAGTCCGCGGGCATCCTTCAATGCCCGCAGACCCAATCGGGCTCGAACTAGTCGCTTGCCTTGACGCGGGCGTGCTGGATGATCCGATGCTCATCGCTCGATACCTGCGTCGGCCCAAGTCTGAACGTCAGCTTGTCGATCTTGCCGGTGAACTGGAACGGCAGCTTGTAGCTGTCATCCACTCCGGTGCGCGTATCCACGCCGACGTCAAACGACTCGTCGATCGCCATGATGAACGAGATCGAGTGCGGGATCGACTGGCGAGAAACCTCCTTGCCGTCGACCGACAGCACGCCCGTGCCGCCCTTGCCGTAGCCGGGCCCGTCATACTTGAAATCGAACGCGATGGTGTGCTTGCCCGGCTTGAGCGCGGAGCCCAACCAGTCGCGCGCGCCCACGCCCGATTCCCAGCGGTATCGCTTCAAATCCAGCATGTTGTAGACAAAGACCGGCTTGCCCTTCAGCAGATAGAGGCCGTAGCCGGAAAAGCGGCCGCCGAACGTCACGATCATTCCCTCGGCCCCGCCCTGCGGGACGGTGATGTCGGCCGTGATCTTGTAGTCCTTGTTCATGATGTTGGGGGCATTGCCCTCGGGGATGCCGGGATTGAGTCCCTTGTACGTGAACTCGGTTCGCCCCGCAGTCGCACTCGGACGCGGCGTGGTCAGACGCGGCAGGACCGAATTGTCCAGCGGCAGGACCTGGTATTTGTCCGCTTCGCTCAGGAACACCGCCTGAAGCTCCTTCAGCTTGTCGGGATTCTTGGCTGCGAGGTCGTTGGCTTGCGAGAAATCCTCGACGATGTTGTAAAGCTCCCATTTGTAGTCGGTGACATCGGGCAGCTTCGCCGTTCCCAACAGCCATGGCGGCGCGGGCGGCGTCGTGCAGGCATACCAACCATCGTGGTAGATGCCGCGGTTCGCGAACATCTCGAAATATTGCGTGGTGCGCTTGGACGGTGCGTTCGCGTTCGACTGGTCGAACGTATAGGCCATGCTCACGCCCTCGATGGGCTTTTGCGCGATTCCATTCACCGTCGCGGGCGCCGCGACGCCCGTGGCTTCGAGGATCGTCGGCACGATGTCGATGATGTGATGGAACTGGGATCGAATGCCACCGACGTCCTTGATGTGGCCGGGCCAGGAGATCGCCATGCCTTGCCTGGTGCCGCCGAAATGCGATGCCACCTGCTTGGTCCATTTGAACGGCGTGTCGAAGGCCCATGACCATGCCACCGACATATGGGGATAGGTCTTGTCGGAGCCCCAATTCTCGTAGTGCAGCATCAGCTCGGCTTCGGGCAGTTTCAGGACGCCGTTATAGGCGGTCATCTGGTTCGGGGTGCCCTCGAGCGTGCCTTCGGCGCTGGTGCCGTTGTCGCCGCTGATGTAGATGATCAGCGTGTTGTCGAGCTTGCCCATGTCCTCGACCGCCTGGATGACGCGGCCAATCTCGTTGTCGGTATAGGCCGCGTAGGCGGCAAACACCTCGGCTTCGCGCGCATAGAGCTTCTTCTGGATGAGTGAGAGCGAGTCCCACTTCGGCAGCGTATCCGGCCAGGCGGTGAGCTCCGCGTACGCGGGGATCACCCCGAGCTTCTTCTGGTTGGCGAAGATCTGCTCGCGCAGCTTCTCCCAGCCCATGTCGAACTTGCCCTTGAACTTGTCGATCCATTCCTTTTTCGGCTGGTGCGGCGAATGGGTGCCGCCGGGCACATAGTAGACAAAGAACGGCTTGTCGGGGGCCGCCGCATTCAGCCCGTTCATGTAGTTGATGGCCTCGTCCGCCATGTCGGTGATGAGGTTGTAGCCGGTCTTGCCGATCCAGGGGTAAACCTGGGTCGTGTTGCGGAACAGGTAGGGCGTCCACTGGTCGGTCTCGCCGCCCATGAAGCCGTAGAAATATTCAAATCCCATGCCGATCGGCCATTGGTCGAATGGCCCCGCGGCGCTGTAGAGATAAGTGGGCGTGTTGTGGTTCTTGCCGAACCACGAGGTGGCAAATCCGTTGTCGCGCAGGATGGTCCCGATCGTGGTGCTCTCCTGGCCTATGACGGAGTTGTAACCGGGATAGCCGGTCGACATTTCGCCGATCACGCCATACCCGACCGAATGGTGGTTGCGGCCGGTGATCAGCGCCGCCCGCGTCGGCGAGCAGAGCGCCGTGGAGTGAAACTGCGTATAGCGCAGGCCGGCCTTCGCGACACGGTCCATCGCCGGGGTCGGAACGACGCCGCCGAAAGTGCCGGACACACCATACCCCTGGTCGTCGGTCATGATCAGCAGCACGTTCGGGGCGCCCTTGGGCGGCACGACGGACGGTGGCCAGTAAGGTTTCGAGTCCTTGGCCTCTTCCTTGATCACGCCGCCGAACTTTGGAGGTTCGGGGGGAAGCTGCTTGCCATCGAGCGTCATCGTGGCGCTGGGCGCCCCCGGTGTGCCGGTGATCTGCTGCCCCGCCGCCGGCGCAGTGAGAAGACCTGGCAAGGCGACGAGCAATGTCGCAAGGCCGGTGGCCAGCAGCAATTTTTGCTCCGGTCGCCAACTGCTCCGTTCATCGTTCATGGCGCTTCTCCCGTTTGATGCAGCGGAATCCAACATGACTGGTCGAAGTATCAACCGGCTCGGCATGGCGCGCCGCCGGCCGGTAGCGGCGGCAATAATTGGGCGCGCACAGATGCGAACCACCCTTGAGCACCTTGCGCGGAATCCTGATATTGGGCGTGCACGGGTCGTAGCTCTGGTCTTCACGACCGCCGCGCGGGTTCTCCGGAATGCAGCAGGCCTTTGGCGCATCGGCCTCGTGCTTGGCCGTGTACCAATCGGTGGTCCATTCCCAGACATTGCCGATCATGTCATGGAGGCCGTAACCGTTCGGCGGAAACGCCGTCACCGGCGAAGTGCCCACATAGCCGTCGACGGCCAGATTCTCGTGCGGAAACTCGCCCTGCCACGTGTTGGCCCATTGGTGTCCGCCGGGCGCAAACGTATCGCCCCAGGCGAACTCGGCTCCGTCCAGGCCACCGCGTGCCGCGAACTCCCACTCGGCCTCAGTCGGCAGCTCCTTGCCCGCCCACCTGGCATAGGCTTCCGCATCCCTGAAGGCGACATGCACGACCGGGTGCTCGTCCAGTCCGCGGATCGAGCTGCCGGGTCCGCAAGGCCGCCGCCAATTGGCGCCAAACCTGAATGTCCACCATTCGCCCCAGTTGCGCAGATCGACGGGTCGCTTCGGCGCGACAAACGCGAGAGACCCCGCCTTGAGCATATGCGGCAGCGCGCCAGGATAGTCCTTCGGGTCCGGCGCCGTTTCGGCCAACGTGACATGGCCGGTTGCTTCGACGAACTGCCGGAATTGCCGGTTGGTCACGGGAACGCGGTCCATCCAGAATCCGTCGACCGTCACGCGATGAGCGGGCGCTTCCTCGGGATAGTGGCGATCCGACCCCATTCGGAACGTGCCGCCGGGAATGTAGAGCATGGTGCCGTCGGCAGACTGCTTCTGCGACGGTTCATGATCGGACGACGAATTCACTTCGGCAACGGTCATGACTGCTCCGAAAATGCGTTCCGCTTGCCGCCGCTTGGTTGCCCGGGGATGCAGGCAAATCGAACGCCGGCACCGTAGCGCCGGCGTTCACCAACTCTCACTGCGCCGACAGACCGACCGTTGTCGGCGACTTCACGACCGGCGGCGGACTCCATTTGCCGGTCAGCGCATCGGACTTCGGCGCGTACAGGCGCATCGTGAGATTGAATGGTCCCTTCGGGGCCGGCAGCCAGTTCGCTTCCTTGTCCTTGCCCGGGCTTTCGTTCTGGAAGTAGAGATCGAGCGATCCGTCCGCATTGAGTTTGAACGGCATCCAGCTGCTGACGGCAAAACGATTCAGCACGTTGCCGACCTGGAAGCCTTCCGGATCGTAAAGCGTGATCGACCAGAAGGCGTTGGCCGGCGGCGCGGCGCCGTTCTCGAAGGTGATGGTGTACTTGTTCGCGCCATCAAGCGGCTTGCCGGATTCGTCGCCGAGGTTGAGCGGATAGACGGCGTCCTCCGGCACGTTCGCCCCGAGTCCTACCTGCGCGACGATCGCCCGCTTCAAATAATAGTTTCCGTAGACTCCCATGGTGTCGGTGTTCATCGACCAGTTGTTTGCAACCCGCGCCAGCGTCGGCACCTTCCAGGCCATCAGTTTCTGGCCATCCTGCGGTGCGGTCTCCAGTGCCCGCTGCAGCACCGGGTCGAGCTTGCCGATGTCAAAGCTCTTGCCCGGCTCGATGCCGATTTTCTTCATCTGGGCGATGATCGGCTCGTCGGTGACGTGCGGTGGATGAAGTTTGAGCAACTCCGCGGCATTGGCGAAATACACGCCGGCCGACATGCTATCGATCTGGATCTTTGGCGGCGTCTTCATGTCGACGCTCGGGTCCGGCTTGAATTCGACTGGCCTTGGCGTTTTGCCGTACTCGGAAAGCAGCGCCAGCTTGTAGCCGGCCTGGATCTTGTGGACGGCATCATAATCCGGCGGACCGTCCGTCTTGGTGCGGCCGATGACCCAGACGTAGGGCGTCGGCGCGTCTATTCGCTGGGTGTCCGCTGGAAGCTTGAACTCTTCTGCGAATCTCTCGCGCAGATCGGGCCGCCAGCCCGGGGGCGCTATCAGGAACGTCCCGGCCTTGGTGCCCGTGGTCCGCCAGCCCGGCGACGCGAACACGTCGGTCCACATGTCGAGCATCGGCAGCAGATAGTAGCGCCCGTTTGTATCCGGTACCGTGATGACGACCGGCTCCTTGGTCATGTCCAGCCATGCGCTCGAATACAAAGTGTCGAAATTCGATCGCACGACGCCCTTGAAGTCCGCGGGTGGATATTCAGGGACGTTACTGAACATGTTCGGCGGGCCCTTCGCCATTTCCTTGCCGGGCCCGATGTTGGTGAACTGCTTCCGTGTGACGTCCATCGATAGCAGCGAATAGAAATAGACATAGGCGTCGACCGCGACTGCGTGCGCCTCCTGCTCCGTGATTGCCGGTGCCGCGCTTTGCGCGAGCGCTCCGGGCGCAGTGAGAGTGCCGATGCAGAGTGACAGAGTCAGCGCCAGAATGCCTCGATGCATGTCGAATCCTCCCGTACTGATGCGTGGCATGATCTCATCCCTATTGGATGAACCGGCAACGGGCGCATTCGTTGACCTAAATCAACCCGCGAACACGCTCCGCTGCGCGACGTCGGCGACCGAGAGCGGCGTGAACGGCCGCCCGATGATGTCGATGATGCGCATGACTATCGATTCCCTTGCAAAAAACGAGCAACGGCGTAGCGCTCCCGCTTCCGAACGAGAGGCCGTGCAATATCGGCTGCAGTTAACGCCGCATGGCGTCTGCATAATCAAAAACGTGCGCTGGAATTAAAATTTACGGGCTTGTAGTCTAACAGCATTTCGAAGGGTGATGCTTCAACTACCTCCACTGGCATCACATAGCACAATCAGAGAATGAGGACCAGCCATGGTCATTATTCTGTGCCTGTACCTCGTTGCGCTTTGGATCGTATTCTCGAAATTCAGACTTGTGCGCTGGGGCTGGGTGTCGGGAACGATCTCGCTGTTGATCGGCGGGTTTATTCTCGCAACATTTCTTGCGCTCTTTAACTATCTCACGCCGTCTGGACGCGTCACGGTGACCGCCGCGTCGTGGAGGTGACCCCGAATGTGACAGGACAAATTGTCGCAATCCGGTCAAGCCAAACATGCCGGTGAAGAAGGTCGATGTGCTGTTTCAGATCGATCCGGCGCCGTTTCAGTACAAAGTTAATCAGTAGCAAGCATCGCTCGCAGCGGCGAAGCAGCAGACCGAAATCCTGAAGGCGAATTACGAGCAGGCGACGGCCACTGTGACGGGCCTGGTCGCGCAGGCTGCCTATAACAAGAAGCGTCTCGCCGACATCGAAACGCTGGCATCCGACGACGCCAACACGCAATTTCAGGCACAGGGCAAGCAGATACAATACGAGACGGTTTCGGCCCAGCTCGCGGCGGCCAAGGCGGCTCAGCAAAGCGCCAAACTCGCCCTGGATTCCGAAATTGACGGCGTGAACACCTCAGTTGCACAATTTCAGGCGCAGCTTGACAACGCCATTTGGGAATTGTCGCAGACGTCCATTCGCGCACCTGCCGACGGCTATGTCACCGTCGTCGCCTTGACCGTCGGCGACCGGGCGCTGCAGTTTCACTCAGCCATGTCGTTCATTGTGGAGAAGGACATCACGTTGGTCGTCCTGTTCTCTTCTTAGCGCCGACGAACGGTGCCCGGTGCACTGCATCAAACTTCGACGCAGGCAACATTGCACAGGGAGTTATGTGAACGCCTCGGTGCAGATAGCGTGCCCCCAAGGCAACACGGCAGGCGCGATTTCACGGTTCGCTGCTTTACGGCGAGACATTCAAAATCTCGCTGGCATACTGTCGTGGACGAACTATGGGGGGGCACATGACGCGCTGCATGCCCGAACGCGAGTCTAGTCATCGGCTGATCTGCCCGGTGATCGGCGCCATCCTGGCGATGTCCGCGGCTTTATCAGACGCGGCCCACGCCGACGAAAGCGGCGTGTCCTACTGGCTGCCCGGACGCTTCAGCAGTCTTGCCGCAACGCCGGCGGTGCCGGGATGGTCGATGGCGGAGGTTTACTATCACACCTCCATGTCGGCGTTCGGCGCCGCGGCCGCGTCAAGAGAAATTCAGATCGGGCGATTTCCGGCGGCCGTGAACGTCAACCTGGATCTGCATTTGAATGCGCAGGCCGACCTGGTGCTGCTCAATCCCACCTACACCTTTGCGACGCCGGTGCTGGGCGGACAATTGGCTGTGGGCGTGACCGGCCTGTTTGGTCGGGCGGCTGCCGACCTCAACGGCACGCTGACAACCGGATTCGGACCGCTCGCAACAACGCGCATGGGAAGTATCGGCGACTCCGTCACCTCCATCGGAGACCTCTATCCGCAGGTGACGCTGAAATGGAATCAAGGCGTCCATAACTTCATGACCTATGCGACGGGAGACATTCCTGTCGGGGCCTACGATCCAAATCGCCTGGCCAATCTCGGCATCGGTCACGGCGCCATCGATGGCGGCGGCGGCTACACCTATTTCAACCCGCAGGCGGGACATGAATTTTCGGCGGTCGCGGGCTTCACCTACAACTTCAAGAATCCGGACACGCAGTACCGGAGCGGCGTCGACTTCCATGTCGACTGGGGTGCTTCGCAGTTTCTCTCCAAGCAGCTCTTTGTCGGCCTCGTCGGCTATGCCTATCAGCAGATCACCGACGATTCCGGACAGCACCCCATCCTCGGCGGTTTCCGCTCACGTGTTGTTGGCGTCGGTCCGCAGATCGGATTTCTGTTTCCGGTCGGCGACATGCAGGGTTATCTGAACCTGAAAGGATACGGCGAATTCGCCGCCGAGAATCGGCCGGCGGGCTGGAATACCTGGCTGACATTCTCTCTCTCGCCGGTAGCGCCTACCAGCACCGTGACGCCAACACGCCGGACCGTGACGAAGTAGCTGCTGTCTGCGGCAAACCGCGAATGAGCGCGGCGTTGCCCCACCAGCCTTCGCTCGCGTCGCGAGCTTCGGCTCGGCAAGCCAGCCCCGCACATCAAAAAGCGAAGCGAGGGGAGGCTGCCACGCCGCAGCCCAAAGGGCGCAGGCGGGCTGTCAAGTCGATGACAACCGGATTTTCCGGTAGACTGGCTGACCTCATTGGAGACATCATCGAGGTCACGACGCCCCCCGTTGCGACACGCGATCTCCGCGCGCGCATCCGGCGGCGGATGTGCGGCGCTACTCCTGCCTCTCTGCTCCTGCCTCTCTGCTCCTGCCTCTCTCCCTCTTGCCTCACTCATTCCGGGACTGAACATGCGCAAGCTTCTGGCGATCTTGGTGATCTCGTGCTGGGCGACCACGGCTCACGCACAAAAGGCCGACCTCGTTGTCACGAACGCAAAGATCGTGACGCTGGATCCCGCGTCGACGATCGCGCAGGCACTCGCAGTCCGCGAAGGCAAGATCGTTGCCGTCGGCGGCAACGATGCCATGGAAGGGCTGATCGGACCTGCGACGCGCCGCGTCGACGCCGACGGACGTACGATCATTCCGGGATTGATCGATTCCCATATTCACGCCGTGCGCGCCGGCCTCACCTACGCCACCGAGGTCAACTGGATCGGCGCAAAGACGATTCCCGAGGCGATGGAGCGCTTGCGCCAGGCGGCAAAAGCGCGCCCGGCGTCCTGGATCATCGTGGCCGGCGGCTGGAGCGAATTGCAGTTTGCGGAGAAGCGGCGGCCAACCCTGGCCGAGGTGATGTCGGCCGTTCCCGACAATCCGGCTTACATCCAGCTGTTCTATTCGGCGGTGCTGATGACGCCGAAAGCGCAGCAAACCCTCGGCATTTCCGCGGATCAGTTGCCGGCCGGCATCACGACCGAGCGCGCCGCATCGGGCGAAACCACGGGCTGGTTCAACGGCTCCATTGTCAGCATCTCCGCACTGTTCGACCGCTTGCCGAGACCGAATTTCGAAGAGAACGTCGCGGGGACCCGGCAGTTCTTCACGGAGCTCAATCGTCTCGGAGTTACCGGGGTCGTGGATCCCGGCGGCTTCAGCATTTATCCCAGCCATTACGCCGCCCTGCAGAAGCTTTGGCGCGAGAAGTCACTGTCGGTGCGGGTCGCCTATAGCCTCTTCGCCCAGAATGTCGGCGCGGAATTCGAGGAGTACAAGACGCTCACGCCGTTCCTGCCGATGGGATTCGGCGACGACATGCTGCGATTCAACGGGCTAGGCGAGCGGATCACCGGCGCCATGTACAACAACAACGCGCCCGACGCGGCCGCCAAGGACAAATTCCTCGAGATCGTTCGCTGGGCAGCTAAGCAAGGGCTCACGGTCACCATCCACTGGCAGGAAGACAAATCCGTCCATCAGCTCCTCGACCTCTATGAAGAGGTCAACAAGGAGACACCGATCGCGCCGCTGCGCTGGTCCATCGCCCATCTCGACAATACCTCGGCCGAAACGCTGGCCCGGATGAAGGCCCTTGGTATCGGCTGGAGCATGCAGGACGCCATGTATCTCGGCGGCGACCGGATCGTGGTGCAGGCCGGCGAAGCCGCGCGCAGCATGCCGCCCCTCGTCACGGCGTTGCGCGCGGGCGTCCATGTCGGGGCCGGCACGGATGCCCACCGGGTCGCATCCTACAATCCGTTCGTCGCGCTGCAATGGATGCTCGACGGCAAGACCGTCGGCGGACTATCGACACGCGGCCCGGACGAAACACCCAGCCGTGAAGATGCCTTGCGGCTGTATACCGTGGGAAGCGCCTGGTTCTGCTTCGACGAGACGCGGCGCGGCACGTTAGAGGCGGGCAAGTTGGCCGACTTCGCGATTCTCGACCGGGATTTCATGTCCGTCCCCGTCGAGCAAATCGGCGCCACGGCGTCGCTGCTGACGGTCGTGGGCGGCAAGGTCGTCTACGCGGCGGATGCTTTCTCGAGCGCGAAATAGGAATTGGAGGGCCGCCGGCCGCTCCGAGCATCATAGGCCAGCCCTATGCGCATCAGGGTTTGGCCCAACCGCAAGCACGACCTGCAGCGGCCTTATGATGCTCTTCGCACTCGTCCAGATTGTGCAGTACAGCAGAATGAGCGCTCTCTACGTTCAAGCCTGAAGCTTCTTGCAATCTATTTGATTGGTTGCAATTGTGCGTAAGTACCCTTCAAGCTGGAAAACGATCAATGGCGTCCGGTTCTAATCAGAACGATGACAATACTGATGTAGACAATTTTGACCTTGAAACATCGTTTCCAGAACCGAGTGCAGTCTTTGCGTCCTTTTCCATACCACCGCTGAGCAACGAAAACGTTCTCGTAGTTCTTGATACCAACGTACTACTTTTGCCCTATCAAACCACCCAAGATGATCTGGCAGCAATCGGCGTCATTTACCACAAGTTGGCACAGCAGAACCGACTCTTCATTGCTGCAAGAGCAGCGAGAGAGTTCGCTAAGCACCGAGATCGCAAGTTGGCCGACATGGTTAGAACGATCAATCAGATCAAATCTCGGTTTCCGAGTATCGACAAACGCCTTTCACCGCTGCTGGTGGGTCTCGAGGGGTACGCAGAAATGGAAACAGCGTACGACAAACTTGTGGAAGCAAGATCCTCTTACGTAAAGTCTTTAGACCCACTGGTACGAAAAGTGCGCGATTGGCAGGGAGATGATCCCGTTTCGAAGATGTATGGTGAAATCTTTGTACCCGAGAGAGTGATAGAGGCAAAGGGCACCAAAAATGAGTTAGCGGCTGAATGGAAGGAACGGTCGGAATCTAAAAGGCCACCGGGATACAAAGATAGCAAGAAGCCAGATGGGGGCATTGGCGACTATCTGATTTGGAAGTCGGTACTCACCCTCGGCGAAAAATACGAGAAAGATCTCGTGTTCGTTACCAATGACGTTAAGTCAGACTGGTTTGTGCGCTCTGGTGCAGAGCCGCTCTACCCACGGTTAGAACTGATTGATGAATATCGTGTACATTCCAACGGGAAAAAGGTGCGGCTGTGTAGCTTGCATCAACTATTGAGAGAACTGAACGCTGACGAGAAGGTGGTCGAAGAAGTTAGGAGCGCCGAAGTTGCGGCAAACACGACCATCAGCGTAGCCTCGTCGCATCGGAGCATTTTGACCGGAGAGATTATCTTCGATTATTCTACGAACGACGGCCGCCCCGTCGTCATATACGGTTACCAGAAATGGTTCGCTCTTAAGTTTAGCAGCGCAAGCAAGACAGAGATTCATCTTTATCGAGATCATAGGGAAGCGAAAATTGCGCGGATAAGATCTGCTACTGCTGGTCAAAGGATCTATTTCGATACCCTGGAGTCTTCGTCCTCCAGCTATACAATCGCTGTCGGAGAAGGCTTTGCGGTACTGAATCCGGATGGATACATGCTTGTGGGCCGAATTATTGATATCAAAAACGAGCGGCGCGGCGACGGACGAGACGAAGTGAGATTCCTCTATAGCATCTCTGCGCCGAACGATCCTGGCGAGATGCCGTAGCAGACAAACTTGAATTCGAGACTGCGCCAAATGCCGGACACCCATGCCGCCCGATTTACAAGCGTTGAGTTCATCCGATTCAAGGCGTTCAAGAGATTTTCACTAACACTCCGTCATTTCAACATTCTGGTGGGACCAAACAATGCTGGCAAGTCAACGATCCTTGCCGGCTTTAGAATACTGGCCGCTGCGATCAGAAGAGCGGCCAGTCGAAATCCGACGGTGATACAAGGACCCGAAGGGCCCACGCACGGATACGAAGTCGATCTTCGCTCGATATCGATTGCGGAAGAAAATCTATTCTTCAATTACGATAGTTCTCAACCAGCGAGTATTCGCTTCAAGCTATCCAATGGCAATGAGCTCCTACTCTATTTCCCTGAGCAGGGATCCTGCTATCTCATCGCCCACTCGAAAGGAAAGTCCTCTCATTCGCCCACCACTTTTCGGAAGCATTTCGACTGTAGGATCGGCTTTGTCCCAATCCTTGGGCCTGTTGAGCATATTGAACTTCTCTACGAAAAAGAAGCCGCGCGGCTCGCCCTATTCAACTATCGCGCCGCCCGCAATTTTCGAAATATCTGGCATCATTTCCCGGAAAAGTTTGACGAATTTAGAAGCGCGCTGATGCGTACGTGGCCAGGAATGGATATCGAACCTCCGAGTATCGACACATCCCATGGAAAACCACGGCTTCATATGTTTTGCCCAGAAGAAAGAGTGCCGCGCGAGATTTTTTGGGCCGGATTCGGATTCCAAGTATGGTGCCAGATGTTGACGCATATCATACAGGGAGCAGACAGCGCGCTCTTTCTAATTGACGAGCCCGATATCTATTTGCACTCCGAACTCCAACGACAGTTGATCGGACTATTGCGCGATATGGGGCCAGACATCTTGATCGCGACTCATTCCACTGAGATCGTAACTGATGCCGAGACCGATGAAATCGTGCTCATCAACAAAGATCGCGCGAGTGGTCGTCGGATTAAGCGTCCTGAACAACTAGAAGAGGTCTTTTCAGTTCTCGGATCAAACTTAAACCCTGTGCTTACTCAGCTTGCTAAGACACGTCGTGTTGTCTTCGTTGAGGGACAAGACTTCCAGCTAATTTCGAAATTTGCCTACAAGCTGGGCGGCACCAAAGTCGGCAGCCGATCTGATTTCGCGGTCGTACCCATCGAGGGCTTTAATCCCGAGAGAATCCGCAACCTCAAAAATGGAATGGAAACAACGTTAGGCGGCAAAGTTTTGGCGGCCGCAATATTAGATAAGGACTACAGAAGCGAGAAGGAAAGAACATGGATTGAACGAGAAGCTCAAGCGTTCTGCGATCTGATCGTAATTCATCATTGCAAGGAAATTGAAAACTTTCTGTTGATTCCTGAAGCCATTGATCGAGCGGCTCAACGAAGACTATCCGACCATCTCCAGCGGTCGGGCCGCGAGCCGAATTCCAATATTGCTCCATTCGCCTCCGAAATTCTGCTTAATTTCTGCCAGCAGAAAAGGAGCTATGTGCAGGCCCAATATCTAGCGCTCCGCCGCGTTTTTGAACGGTCTACATCGTCAACTGTGAACGAAGCGACGTTCAATGAGGAAGTTTTGAATGAGTTTGATCGACTCTGGAGCGCTTCCGAACGCTCGCAGATTTCTCTCATTCCCGGCAAAGATGCGCTCGGCATTATCAACCAGCATCTTCAAGCAACATATCGTATCAGTGTAACCGCTGGCTCGATTATAAACGCGATGCATACATCTGAGGTCGCGCCAGAGATGCGACAGTTGATTGATGCCCTTACTAGATTTGCGGCGCTTTCGCATGCGGAAGCATTTGTCAGTTGACTTCAGTATCAGGGACACGAGTTCCCGGCCACCGAAGAAGCGGTGGATCGCAGCACTGTCGAGGCGTGTCCGGCGTGGCTGGAGCGTAGCGGAAGCGAAGGCAAACTGTCGCCCTGGCACCACGCGTGGCGTTTCCGTCAACCGTCGAAACAACCAATCTCTCGTTCTTATCCGGTACCAATACCCATCCACCCCGCAAGAACCAAATCAGCCGCCCGGCGTTATCCCCGCGCTATGGAGCCGTTTCGCGGAGGTCTCATCATGGACGACCAGGATCGAACGACCCTAGTCCTGTGTGCCATCGCCTTGGCCATCGCCATCGTGGCTGCATCCACGGTCACGATTGAGCGCGTCAACACGCGCACGGCCAGCAACGACACGCCTCCCGGCACGACCGGGCTTGCGCGGCCGCACCCGCCGCTGGACCGTGCGGCCGGTGAACCGATACAGATGACGGGCACGCCGTCTGGCGCGAATATCCGGCAGCGTCCCTGACTTAACGGCCGGCCGGGGCAATATCTATACGGAGTACCGTTGCGGGCATAACAGGCGGCGCGGCGACCGGCTTGCGTTCGCTCAATAGAGCCCCGAATAGACCTCCTCCGTCGCAACGCGCCGCCAGCGCTGGGCGCGCTTTTTGTAGACATGTGCGACGCCGAACATTTCTCCTGACGCGCGCACCGTGGAGCCGTCGGCATCGCGATGCCAGGAGCCGACATCGTGCTCGACGATGACGATCGCGGTTCGCCCTGCCGCGTCGAACGCGGGCCAGGTGTAGGCAAGGCCGATCCGCGTGGTTCGCTCTCCCGGGCGCAACGCGGCGACCGCCGCGTCCCGGCGGGCGCGGCTTTCGTCCTTGCTGCAGAAGATCTCGGGGCGCGCGCCGCGCGGATCGAGCACCGCGCGCGGCGATGCCGGCGGCGGCACGCCGGAGGCACTGTTGCGCCGGCCGAGATGTTTTCCTGCGAGGTCGGCGGGCACCGCATAGTCCATCCATGCCTCGCCGTCGATCCGGCACGGGCCGAGTGTCTTTTCGCCGGCAAGTTCGAGCGCTGCGATCGCGCGTGCGTCCGCGAGGTGCGCCCGGACGCTTGCGGCTTGCACAGGAACGATCGCGGTCGAGATGATCAGCGCGGCGGACGGGATGAGCGTCCGCATCGGATGCATGAAATGCGGGGTCACTGTCGCGGCAACAACGACCTCGACGCCTGGCGCGTTGCGGCCGGCATCGGATGCCACGCCCCTCACCCCTCCACCCGGTACAGCCTCCACCGCTCCGGCACGCCCTTGAGCCGGTGCATGCCGTGATCTCTCAGGCCGATGGCGGGCTGCGCGGTCATCAGCTCCTTGACCGCGCTCGACACCAGGACTTCGCCGCCGCGCGCCTTGGCGGCGACGCGGGTGCAGATGTGGAAGGCAAGGCCCACCATCTCGCCGCCGCTGAGCGTGTATTCGCCGGCATGCAAGCCGACGCGGATCTCGAGGCCCAGCGTGCGCACGGCCTTCTGGATCGCGGTGGCGCAATTGATCCCGGCGGCGGGCACCTTGAAGGTCGCGAGCACGCCGTCGCCGGTGGTCACGACCTCCTTGCCGCGTGAGCTCTTCAGCTCCTTGCGGACGGCCGCGTAATAATGGCCCATCACCTTGGTCCAGCGGGCGTCGCCGAGCTTGGCGGCCTTTGCGGTGGAACCGACGATGTCGACGATCAGGATGGTGGCGAGCGCCTGTTTGGGCTCGGCACCGTTGCTAGCGGACCGGCGCCGGTTCGCGATGGTCCCGGTCAGCGGTTCATAGCGGTGGTTGCGCCGCTTCGCGATGGCGGCCTTGGCATAGTCCTGGGCGCGCTGCGCGGTGCGGCAGCGGATGGTCTTCTCCTGCGGCAGGCGCGTCCAGTAGACCTTGCGCCCCTTGCCGGCGCCCTCCACCTCGACCGCTCCCCACTTGAGAAAGATCGTCGAGCCGGTGCGCCTGACGCACCACGCCTTCGACGTGTACCCGGAGACGTTCGACTGGTGGACTCCGATACGAAGATACTTTGGCATGAACGTGCGGCCGATCGCAGGAACGTTTGGGCGGACCCGGGCCAAAACGTAATCGGACATTCCTGCGTTGGCAACGGTGCTTCGAAGGATCGCGCCTGCGTTCTCCGCGCCTCAAGCGCCCCTGCCGTCCACCCGATTGCCGATCGTGCAGCGCCATGCGGCCAGACGTTCGCCCGGATGCTGCGCCATCCATTCGGCGAGTTGCGGCGCACCCATCAGGCAGGACTGCATCGTCACGTCGGCGAAGTCCGAGGTCGTGACGATCTGCTCGTGGCAGTCCGTCGGAGAGGCGAGACGGCAGAGCACGGCGATGATCCTGATCATCTCACGCGAGCTCCTTCGACCAGTCGTATTCGGCACTGGCGGCCGAGCGCGCCACCGACCGGGCGGAATCGTCGCTGGAGGCCTTTTCGGCGCGCCGCTGATAATCATCAGCCAGCATCTTCAGCCGCGTCGCAACCACCTCGTCGGTCATGCTGCGGGCCGCGCGGAGCAGGCTCTGCGCGGTTTCCATATATTGCTTGCTTCGTCCCGAGATCTGCAACGTCATGGCATCCTCACACAATTTTCTGAAGGGGTTTCGAAAGCGACCGGGAAGCGGCCTACCCAGTCGCGGTCATCCCGGCGGCGCATCGTGAAACGCTCGACGCACTTCTTCGAGCAAAGCGGCTTGCGCCACGCGTAGTACCGAACGAGACCGAACCTGCCGTCGCAGACCGCGCACCGCCCGGTTCGATGATTGAGATTTGCGGAACAATTTGGCATTGAGGCCTCCTTTTGCCGTCACGCCCGACGTCGCCGATCACCTCGTCTGTTGCACCGGGAGCGAGTCTTGCGTCCCGATGAAGCGGCAGCTCGTGGTACGAGCCGCCGATGACATCACCTTAGGAGTCCCGCGCGGCGATCTCTTTCGACAAGGCGCCCTCAATTGCCCAACCGCACGAAGCGCGGCTGCGTACGCGAAGCGCGCGGCGGTATACGTGCGTTTGCGCAAGCGGCGGGCAAGGCCACGCGCCGGAGCATCGTTTCGATGAAGACGGAACTGAAGACAGGAGGAAGATCGACGACGGCGGCCGTGCCGGTCGCGTGTCAGGCTGGAAGCGCGAACAGCTCGATCGGATCGCTGAAGCCGCGGACCTCGTATTTGCCGACGCGATCGAGCTCGAATTTCGGCTGGACCAGCTCGGCGAAGTCGCGCGACAGCACCACGTTGCGCCCGATCTGCTTGGTGAGCGCCTCGAGGCGCGAGGCCATGTTGACGGCCGGGCCGATCACCGTGAAGTCGAGCCGGCTAGACGAGCCGATATTGCCGTACATGACGTCGCCGACATGGACGCCGATGCCGTAGTTCAGCGGCGCCCGGCCGCTGCCGTTGTTGCGCTCGTTCAGCGCCGTCATGGCCAGCCGCGCCTCGGTCACGGCCTGCAGCAGATTGGCGCAGGCATCGGGCTTGCTCAGCGGGAAGATCGCGAGCAGGCCGTCGCCGATGAATTTCAGGATCTCGCCGCCATGCTTCGCGATCGGCTCGGACATCGCGTCGAAATAATCGTTGAGCAGATCGATGACGTCGTCGCGCGGCCAGTTGTCGGAGATCTTGGTGAAGTCCCGCAAGTCGCAGATCATGATCGCGGCGCGCACGGTGGTGCCGGTGCCGCGCCTGGTGGCGCCGGCCAGGATCAGCTCGCCGGCATGGGCGCCGACATAGGTCTCCAGCAGCGTTCGCGCCAGGCGGTTCTTGATCCGGATCTCGCTCACCAGCGCCAGCACCGGCAGCACGTTCTTCAAGGCTTTGACGTGCGCGTCGTCGAAGCCGCCGGGACGGTCGGTGGCAAAGGTGATGAAATGGCGCTTGCCGAGCGTGTGATACAGCGGCCAGGCCACGTAGTCGGTCAAGCCCTTCTCGCGCAGCTCGTCATAGAGAGCGTGCTTGCGGCCGAGCGAAGGATCCCGTTCGAGGTTCTCCCTCACCTCGGTTGCGCCGTTCTGCATCTCGTTGGCGGAGCTGCCGATATATTCGGGCCGCTCGCGCACGTCGTAGTCGACCAATGCAATCTGCGCATCCCGCATCCCGTCGGACCACATGAAACGCGCGCCCAGCCATTGCGGGTGATTGATCAGGATATGAAGCGTCGACCGCTTCAGCGGGATGCCGGCCTGCTGCAGGCGGTTGCACATCTGCGCGAAGATGTTGTCGATGAAGCGCTCGTCGCGCGTGCCGTTGGTCAGCCAATCGACGACGCCGTCGGACAGCGTCGGGGCATTTCGGTCTGGCGTGGTCATATCCGGCCCCTTCGCGGCAGTCTGCATCGACAAGAGATATCGTGCGCCGGGGCCGCGGCGTCAACCTAGCCAGATGCACGGATTGTTCGCAAAGGGCAGCTGCGGGTTAGCCGACGAGCCGGATCGACGCCAACACCGCCAGGCCTGAAACGAGTGCCAGGCTGGTCGCCTCAGTCAGATCGACCTTCAGCGTACATTCGTGCGAAATCGCAAATTCCTCCCCGCCGAGACGGACGCTGCAGTCGCCACGCGACGCGTAGAGCAGATGCGTGCCGGCAGGCAGTGTCCGCTCGCCCGGTTCCTTCACCGCCGCAAGCTCGATTTCAGCCGCTCCCCGCCGCGCCATCAGGTTCACGACCTCGACGGGACCTGCCTCCAGCGCGGTCACGATCTCCATCTCGCCGGTGAAGCGCACCGTCGTGAAAGGCTCACGTTCGTCGAATTCCTGCGTGGGCGACTTCAGCACCAGCCCGCGCCCGCCCACGACCATCTGCAGGCGGTCGATGCCGGGCATGTGGGAGAAGGGACCGGGCGTCACGATCGGCGTGGACGCGAAGCGCCAGAGCAGGCTGTTCCAATCCTTCACCGGGCTGTCGGCGCGCCAGGCGCCCGCAATATCGGTGAAGATGCCGCCGCCGTTCTTCCAGGGCGAGCGGGTGTAGTCTTCTGATTTCAGCAGCGTGGTCTTCATGTGTGGCGAGCGTCCCGTAGATCACCCGCACATCATTAATCGTCTCACGCCTTCGCGTCGAGGTTCAGCCTGGTGCTGAGCTCGTTGACGAGCGCATCCACGAACTGATTCTGATAGGCCGAGATGCCGTTGAAATAGACCGGGCCACCGGCCTGTACCAGCAGGCCGCCGCCGGAGATGGTTGCATCGGTGCTGCCGCCGGCCGATTTGGTGTCGAGTTCGCCCATGGCGTCGTTGAGCCGGGCGGCGGTCTTGTCGTCCATCTCGCCGTTGGCCTGGAGCGTGGCGAGCAGGGACTGATAGGCACTGCTGAGATCAGCGCCGGTTCCGGTCTCGGCGGTCGCGGAAAACGTGCCGTTGGTCTTGCCGTCGTAGCTCTTGTAGGTGAGCGTCTCCGTCGTGGTGCCGTCGGCGTTGGCGTGGCTGTCGAGCATCAGCTGGAAAGCACTGCCATAGGCGCCCGTCGTCAGCATGTTCGGATCGTTCGGATTCCTGTTCTTGCTGGCGCCCGATTTGTCGGAGCCTGCGGTCCAGTTCGGCGGGACGGTGTAGCTGACGCTGGTCACGGATTCATTCCTGAAGTGATTGCGCGGAAATATTCAGCAATTTACGTGCCAGCGAAGGCCGGTTGATTCCCATCGGCTTTCTCGCGCGATCTCGTCTCGACGTCGGTCCACGCTGCAGAAATTGCCCGGCAACTTGATCCCATTGCAGGATGGAGCGGGGCTTGCGCGAGCGCGTCGTAGCCCGGATGGAGCGCAGCGACATGCGGGGGCACCTGTCCCGGATGTCGCTGTGCTCATCCGGGCTACGCATCCCTCGCCTCCTCACTCCCCCCTGCCGCCTTTCAGCTTCGGCAGCGTCTCGACGATCTTCTGCTTGCCGTCGATGATCTCGGCGAGGAAGCTGGCGCGATCGATGTCGCCGTTCTGGTCCCAGCTCGCTTCCATCAGCATACCCGGCGCCTTGTCGGGGGTCAGGGTCAGGCCCTTCATCGCGGCGCCAAAGGCCTTACTGTCGAACTTGCCAATCTTCTCGGTGACGTATTTGACGAGATAGACGGCGGTGTACCCCTTGATGCCGTTGTGGTCCGGCCGGTATTTGTAGCGCTCGCTGAATTTCTTGGTGAACGCCTCGATCGCGGGCACCGGCGCGTCGGCTGACAGACCGACATGGCCGCGCGCGCCGTTGGCGGCGGGGCCGGCGAGCTCGACCACCTTCTGGCTGAGCAGCGTGGTCTCGCCGAATAGCGGCGTCGACAGGCCCTGCCGCTTCGCCTCGATCAGGAAGCGGGCGCTCTCCTCCTCGTTGGTGTACACGAACACGGCGTCCGCCTTGGCGCCCTTGAGCTTGATGACGTCGGAGCCGAAATCGACCTGGCCCTGCTCGGTCGAGATGTCGGCCGCAATGTCGATGCTGCGCGCCTTCATCTCCTTCAGGAAATTGTCGCGGCCACCCTTGCCGAAATCGTTGTTGACCCAGACCAGGGCCACCGACTTTACCTTGAGCTTGTCGTGCAGATAGTTGGCGATCTTCGGCATCGAGAATTGCTGGCCGAACGCGGTGCGGAAGACCCAGGGATTACCTTGCGTCGTGATGTCGGCGGCCTCGGCGCCGACGATCTGCGGAATCTCGGCTTGTTGCGTCAGCGCCATGTTGACCTTGACCGAGCCGGAATAGATCGGCCCGAGTACGACATAGGGATCCTTGTCGAGGACCTTCTGCACCTGCGCGCGCGAGATGCCGGGATTGCTCTGGGTGTCCAGATGCTCGGTCTGGATCTTGCGGCCGAGGATGCCGCCGGCATTGTTGATCTCGTCGATGGCGAGCGCGACGCCATCGCGCCAGTTGGTGCCGGAGACGGCGCCGGGCCCGGACAGCTCGATGACGTCGGGGATGTAGACCGTGGTCTGCGCGCCGGCGGCGCCGGCCCAGAGCGATGCGGCGATGCCGAGCGTCCCTGCAAGATGCCTCATGATGTTGTCCTCCCCTTTGCTCTTTTTATGATCCCTCGAAGCCGAGCAGTCTTGCCGGCGTTCGCCACAACAGGCGATGCTGATCGCCCGGATCCGGAAACAGCTTGGTCAGCACCGCGAGCAGCGGGCCGTAGTCCAGCCTTTCGGGCGCGCGCAGGAACGGATAGTCCGAGCCCCAGACGCAACGGTCGAGCGTGAAGGCCTCGACCAGCGCTGCGATGAGCGGCCAGGTGTCCTCATAGGGATGCGGCGCTTGCGAGAACTTGTAGTAGCCAGACAGTTTTATGTGCGCGTCGCGCTCGCGGCCGATGGCGAGCAGCGCCTGGAAAGCCTTGCCCTGCAAGCCCTGCGCGACCGAAGGACGGCCGCAATGGTCGAACACCAGGCGTACATCTGACTTGTCGATCAGCGGCAGCAGGTCGAGCAACTGGTCCTGCTCGACCTGGATCTGAAGGAACAGGTCGAGGCTTTTCAGCTTCTCCAGCAGCGGCGCGGCCTTGAGATAATTGCCGGCGCCGTGGAATGGCACGTTGAAGGCAACGCCGATCACGCCGGCAGCTTTCAGCCGTTCGAGCTCCCCGATGTCAACGCCGTTCTCGACGACGGCGACGCCGCGAAAGCGGCCGCCGCCTTGCGCGAGCGTGTCGAGCAGGATGCGGCTGTCGCTGCCGTAGCCGGTGTTGGTGGCGACGAGCAGCGCGTGGCGGACATCGAACGCGTCGAATACGCACAGAAGCTGCGCCGCGGGCGCGATCTCCTGGCCGCTCGGCCGGTACGGCGTGTCGTCGGAATAGGGAAAACGGACGGGATCGATGGCGTGGATGTGGCAGTCGATCCTGGGGGACACCGGCAGCGTCATGGCGCAAAGCTCCCCGGCTGTTCAGAACGTCGCTTCGATCGCCTTGATCAGCTCGGGCGTCACCTCGGGCATGACTCCGAACCAGGCCTTGAAGGCGAGCCGGGCCTGATTGAGCAGCAGGCCGAGCCCGTTGACCGTCACGCAGCCGCGCGCGCGGGCCGCGGCGAGGAAGGGCGTTTCCAGCGGCGTGTAGATCAGATCGGCGACGAGCGTTTCCGGCCGCAGGCGCGACAGATCGATCTCCAGCGCATCCTTGCCGACCATGCCGCGATCGGTGCAGTTGACGAGCAGCGCAACATCGCCGAGCGCCGCGCCGCGATCGCTCCACGCAACCGTGCTCACGGCGGAGCCGAATTCCCTGGCAATCGCCTCGGCCTTCTCGGCCGTGCGGTTGGCGATGCGGATCTCGCGCGCGCCGTTTTCGAGCAGCGCGACCACCACTGCGCGCGAGGCGCCGCCCGCCCCCAGCAGCAGGATCGGCCCGGCATCGCCGCGCCAGTCCGCTTTGGCGTCGCGCAGGCTCTGCACGAAGCCGTTGCCGTCATTGTTGAAGCCGGAGAGCGTGCCGTCCGCCTCGACGACGATGGTGTTGACCGCGCCGATGCGCTTGGCCGTTTCGTTGACGCGGTCGAGCAGCGGCATCGCCGTCTGCTTGTGCGGCATGGTGACGTTGCAGCCGCGGAAGCCGAGCGCGATCAACCCGTCGAGCGCATCCTCGAGCCGCTCCGGCTTGACCGCGAGCGGCACATAGGCGCCGCGGATGCCGTGCGCCTTCAGCCAGTAATTATGAATGACCGGCGAGCGCGAATGCGCCACGGGCATGCCGATGACGCCCGCCAAACCAAAACCATCCGCCTGCGACATGCTGCGCTTCCATCCCTGCGCCGCCTGCACATCGCGCGGCGGCCGCTCCACATAGCCGCACCTTTCGATGTCCGACCATGCTATTTGTTCATTTGTACAATTCTATTAGGGGGAATGGCTAGCTCGCGCAATGTGAATCTGGGGCGGCGCAGGTGGGCCAGGACGGGCGTTCGCTGCGGCGCGGATTCCCGTCTGCGCCAGCCGGCCCTCGCCGTCTCGCGGCTATTTGGTGCTCAGCGTTGCAATCGGGCGCCACGCCGCATCCGGCGGGGCCGCGGCAAGCTGCCGGCAGCGGTCGCGCATCAGCGCGGTGGGATGATCATGGCCGCGTTCGCGCAGCACGGCTTCGAAATCGGCGAGCGCCGTCGCGAACCGGCGCGCGCGATAGTTGGCGAGGCCCTGCTCGTAGCGGGCGATCCAGCCGGTTTCGACATCGCCCTCCCCGGCAAGCGCGACCAGCTCGAAGACCGGGAAGCCCTCCTCGCGGCCGTACACGGCGATGCTGTCGATCTCGCGCGTGACGATGGCGCCGCGCGCCGATCGTTCGGTCGCCTCGCCGATCAGGATCTGCGTGCCGTAGGACTTGTTGACCCCCTCCAGGCGGCTTGCGACGTTCACGGCATCGCCGATCACGGTGTAGTTCAGCCGCAGCTCCGAGCCGATATTGCCGACCAGCATGCGGCCGGAATTGATGCCGATCCGGATCTGAAGCGGCTGGGCGAGATCGTCGGCAAGGCCCGATTGCTCGATCGCCCTGCGGCAAGCGAGCGCCGCGCGGCAGCAGCGCAGCGCGTGATCGTCCTGCGGCTGCGGCGCGCCCCAGAACGCCATGACGGCATCGCCGATGAACTTGTCGATGGTGCCGCCATTGGCGACGACGGCCTCCGAGGCGAGGTCGAGATAACGCGACAGCAGAGGCACGACGCGGTCGCCGAGCCGCTCGGACAATCCGGTGAAGCCGGCGATGTCGACGAACATCACGCTCAGCTCCTGGATGCTGCCGCCGGGCCGCGCCTCGACGCCCTGGCGCAGCAGGGCGCGGACGAGATCGGCCGGAATGAACTTGCGGAATGCGGACAGCCCCGCCGCCATCTCGGCGATCGCGCCGGACAGGCTCGCGATCTCCTTCAACCGCGAGGGATGGCGCCGGACCTGCTCCAGCGCGAACGCCTCGACATGGCGAAGCTCGCCGACGACGCGCGACAGAGGAGCGGCGATGACGGAGCGCGCCAGCATGGCCGAGGCCAGCGCCGCGAGTACGGCGCCGACGGCAAGTCCGAGGATCAGGCGATGCAGCGTGGTCTCGACCGGGCCGAGGAACTCCGCTTCCGGGATCACGGTTGCGAGCGACCAGCCGGGAAACGGCAGCGGCGTGAGTGCGATCTCGTAGGCTGCGCCGCCCGAGGTCAGCCGGCTGCGCCAGGCCTCCTTGCGGCCGGCATCGCCGGCCTTGACCAGCGCCATCCGCGCCAGCGGCAGCAAATTGGTATCGCCCCTGGCGACGTGCAGCTCGTCGGCCTCCTTGTCGGGCGCTGCGACCAGCTCGCCGCTGTCGTCGATGATAAAGGCCGTGCCGGTGCGTCCGACCTCGAGCTGCGACAGGAAACGTGCCAGGCGCGTGTACTCGATCATGATCGCAAGGACGCCTTGCCGCTCCTGATAGACATCGATCGGCCCGGCAAAGGCGATCGACGGGCGCTCGCCGGTCGGATGGTCCACCACCCTGAACCACTGCGGCTCCTCGGCCGCGAGCCCGGTCTTGAACCAGGCCTGATCGGCGACGTGAAAATCGGTCGGCTCGAACCGGCGGTTGGCGAATTCGATGTCGCCGGGCACGACGTCGTATTCGTCGACGCGACGCTGGCCGGCGTGGTCGGTCTGTGAGATCTCCATCATCTCCAGCCGGCGATCACCGAGCTTGTGCGCGCCGAAGAACGCTCCGTCCGGCCAGCCGAAGGCGACCCAGGAGATCGTGGCCTGCGATTGCAATTGCGACAGGAACACGAATTCGCGCTTGTCGGCCTCGCGGGTGTCGAGCACGTTCTGGAGGAACAGGGTGCGGATCGCAGTATGCGCGGCGCGCGCCTCGTCGACGATGGCCGAAACCTCCTTGCGCACCGCCGCCACGATCTGTTCGTTGATGGTCGAGGCCAGCTGCCGGCTGGTCGCCTCCGCCGTGCGCCACCACAGCAGGCTGGAGAGAGCCGCGGTCAGCAGGATCGCAGCCAGCACCAGCGCCGAGACGGCAAGGCGGATGCTGACCGTCAGCCTGGCGATCTCGCGAAACTGCCGTCCGGGATCGACGTTCATCGCTGTTTCCGCCCTCGCGCCAGACACCGCTCCTGCCATCGCTCTACGCAGGCCTGCGCCATTCGTTACGTCTGGCAGGGCCGACCGGCCCCCGCCAATGCCCTCCCGCTAACGTGTCGATAGCGTCAAGGCATTGGATTTGACCGGCCGCTTGCCCGCTAATCCCGGCCCGGGGCGCACGGCCTGTGCGCACTTGCTCAACGGTCTCACGGACTCGTGAGCGGCTCGAAGGTAACGCGGGTCGTGAACGAGGCGAACGGGACAATGCGCTTTTCGCCTGCCAGGCGATGCCATCTCAAAAGGAGAAACCTGATGTCTGCCAAGCATGCTGTCACTTCGATCGTCCTCGCCGGCGCCATGTCCACCGCGCTCGCCACGCTCGCCGCCGCCGGCCCGCTGACCAAGGCCGAGGCCGATGCCGCCGTCGCCGCCAAGAAGGAGAAATGCTTCGGCGTCGCGCTGAAGGGCCAGAACGATTGCGCGGCGGGACCGGGCACGACCTGCCAGGGAACCTCGACCGTCGACTTCCAGGGCAATGCCTGGAAATTCGTGCAGGGCGGCACCTGCACCAGCATCGACCTGCCGGGCGGCAAGAAGGGCTCGCTCAAGCCGGTCTGAGGCGTCAGCGCACGACAACAGGGAACAGCGGAGAGACATCATGATGACGGCCATCGCGCCCAGGACATCCGTGGTGCCGCTCCGCTATCCCAGCCCCATCGGCGGCGTTGCCGGGACGAGCTTCAAGCCGGAACACCTTCTGGCCATTCTGGAAGCCGGTCCGCAACGCGGCTTCTTCGAGGTCCATGCCGAGAACTATATGGGCGCGGGCGGGCCTCCGCACCGCGCACTGGAGATGATCCGCCGCGATCATCCGCTGTCGCTGCACGGCGTCTGCATGTCGATCGGCGGACCGCAGCCGCTGGACAAGGCGCATCTGGCCCGCTTCCGCGGCCTCGTCGCCCGCTACCAGCCGGCGCTTGTCTCCGAGCATCTGGCATGGTCCACGCACGAGACCAGCTTCTTCAACGACCTGCTGCCGCTGCCCTACACCGAGGCGGCTCTGCGTGTCGTCTGCGACCACATCGACCAGGTGCAGGAGGCGATCCGCCGGCCGCTGCTGCTGGAGAACCCGTCGACCTACGTCGCCTTCCGCGAGTCCACGATGGGTGAGACCGACTTCATCCACGCCATTGCCGAGCGCACCGGCTGCGGCCTGCTGCTCGACGTCAACAACGTGTTCGTGTCGGCAACCAATCACGGGTTCTCCGCGCTGGACTATCTCGCCGACTTTCCACTCGCCCGCGTCGGGGAGATCCACCTCGCCGGCCACGCCGAGCAGGCGGACGACGAGGGCGATCTGCTTCTGATCGACAGCCATGACGGTCCGGTCGCGGACGCCGTGTGGAAGCTCTACGAGATCGTCGTCGGACGCTGCGGTGCCGTGCCGACGCTGATCGAATGGGACAGCAACATTCCGGACTGGCCGGTGCTGCAGGCGGAAGCCGCCGCCGCTCAGACGATCCTCGACCGCTCTGGTCCAGCCACGCTGACAGGGGAACGTCATGCCGCATGAGCAGGACCTGTCTTTTGCCGCGGCGTTCGCGCCGGGGCTGCTCGATCCGGCGCAGAATCCGCCCGCGATCGTGACGGGCCCGAACGGCAAGGCCGCTGCCAAGCGCTACGCCGTCTACCGCAACAACGTCACCGTGAGCCTGATCGACGCCCTCGCATCGATCTATCCGGCGGTGCAGCGCATCACCGGTTCCGACTTCTTCCGCGCCATGGCGCGCTTCCATGTCCGTAAGACCCCGCCGGCCTCGCCGCTGCTGTTCGACTATGGCCGCGACTTTCCGGACTTCATCGCCGCCTACGAGCACGCGCAGGCGATGCCCTGGCTCGCCGACGTCGCCCGCATCGAGCGGGCCTGGCTCGATGCCTATCACGCGCGCGATGCCGCGCCGCTGTCCCCGGTCCGGCTGTCCGCGATTGCGCCCGAACGGCTGGCCGACGCTGTCTTCATCCCGCATCCGGCCATGCGGATCGTTCGCTCGCCATTCTCGGCGGTGACGATCTTCGCTGCCAATCGCGACGACGCACCGGTCGAACGCATCGATGCGTCCGCGCCGGAGGACGCGCTGATCACACGGCCCGGCTTCGACGTCACGGTGCGGCATCTCCCACCCTGCGGCGCCGTCTTCGCCGCCTGCCTCGCATCCGGCCGGCCGCTCGGCGAAGCAGCCGCGGCGGCACTGGAGACATCGGTGGAATTCGACATCGCCTCGAACATCGCCGGCCTGATCGAGGCCGGTGCATTCACCTCGCTTGCCGCTGGAGACGCATTATGATCACGGACCAACGCACGGCGACGGGCGGCGGCCTGCCGTCGTTCTGGCTGCTCGTCGACAAGGCCAATCAACTGGTGCAGACGATCGCGACCCCTTCGCTGGTGCAGCTCGTGCTGCGCGTGGCGCTGGCCGTGCCGTTCTGGCGCTCGGGCATCCTGAAATGGGGCGGCTTCCTGCGCCTCAACGATACCGCGGTGGCGCTGTTCAGCGACGAGTTCATGCTGCATCTGCCGGGCGGTCCCTACCACTTTCCCGTGCCGACGCTGATGGCCTTCCTGTCGGGCTGCGGAGAGATCATGTTCCCGATCCTGCTGGTGCTGGGTCTCGGCACACGCTTCGCCGGGCTCGGATTGCTGTTCATGACGCTCATCGTCGAGCTCACCGTGCCGGACGGCTGGCCGATCCATCTCACCTGGGCGGCGATGGCGCTCGCTCTGATGGCCTACGGGCCCGGCAATATCTCGCTGGACCACCTGCTCTGCCGCGCGCGATCGCAGGCGCGGTAGGGCGTCGTTGATGCGTAGCCCGGATGGAGCGCAGCGCAATCCGGGACGGCTCGCGCGAGGAGGCACCGGCCCCGGATTACGCTGCGCTCCATCCGGGCTGCGGGCTACCCGTTCACATCCCGCTCAGGCCGCTATCGACCGCGAGGGTCTGTGCGGTGACGTAGACGCTTTCGTCCGAGAGGAAGAACAGCACGGCGTAGGCGATCTCCCACGCGGTCGCCTGCCGGCCGAAGGGGACGTGGCCCTTGCCGCGGTTGGGGCGGCCGGCGCCGGCTTCGCGGCCGTTGGGGGTGTCGACCAGGCCGGGATAGACGAGGTTGGCGCGGATGCCGCGGCGCGATCCGAGATGCGCGATGTTGCGCAGCAGGCCGCCGAGCGCGGCTTTCGATGAATCATACACCGCCATCTGCGATCCCGCCTTCAGCGCGGCGATGGAGGAGATGAAGACGATGGCGCCGCCATTGTCGAATCTCGGCATCGCGGCACGGCAGCACAACATGGGGCCGCGGACGTTGACGTCGTAGATCCTGTTCCACTCTTCCGGGCTGACGTTGTCGAGCCCGGTCTTTCCAAAAGTGCCGATGTTCAGCACCATGCCGTCGAGTCCGCCCATGGCCCGGTGCGCCTCGTCGATCATGCTGATGACATCGGCTTCGCGCGTGACGTCGGCCGTGATCGCAAAGCCCTCACCGCCCTCGTCGGTGATGTGCTTGACGGTCTGCTGGGCGGAGGCGTGGTTGAGGTCGGCCACCGCGACCTTCGCACCTTCGCGTGCGCAAAGGATGCTCATGGCGCGGCCGTTGCCGATCGGATCGGTGGCCGCGTCGAACACGCGCTGGCCGCCGCCGACGATCAGGATGCGGCGGCCCTTCAGGCGGCCCCTGCCCGGCGCTTCGCCCAGCGACTCCGCGCTCGGCGGACGGGTATAGCGCTCCGGCTTGCTCTCGGTGTCGCTCATCACATCCGCCTACTTCTTGCCGCCGTCATAGACCTTCATGCCGGCCGCGGGATCGAGATCGGTCTCGGTCGCCTCCGTGAGGCGCGCCATCATCATGTAGAAACCGAGCGCGACGATGGATTCGACGATCTCCTGCTCGCTGAAATGTTGTCGCGCGGCGGCAAAGGTCGCCTCGGGCACGCGGACGTTCTCGACGACCTCGCGGCCGAACTTGAGCAGCGCGCGCTCGGCCTCGTTCAGTGCCGCGACATCGTAGTCCGCGCGCTCGACCGCATCGATCTGGCCTTGCGTGCAGCCGACGCCGAGCGCGATCGGCACATGCTGGCGCCATTCATAGGCGCCGCCTTCGAGCTGCGCAGCCTGGAGGATCAGCAGCTCGCGGTTGACCGCGGATAGCTTCTGCTTGTGCAGGATCGAATTGCCGAGCCGCATCGCCGGGATCATGTTGGCCTCGGCATGGGCCATCATGCGGAAGATGTTGAGCTTGACCGGCATGCGGTCGAACGAGGCGCGGATGTCGCCGCTCGTCGTCTCCGGATCAATCAGGGGCAGCCTTGCCACGCGTTTCTCCCTTGGGCTTTCGTTTCTTGTTGTCGGTATCGTTGCCTGCCGCGATCAGCGACAGGAAGAAGGCGAGATAGCGGTCGATCGCCTCGATCACCTTCGGCCGCGGCGACGGCACCGCGCCCATCACGTAATGCTCGAGGCGAATATAGATGAGGCCGGCCGCGAACAGCCGCGCAGTCTCGCGCGGATCAGGTGTCGAGATCAGGCCGGCGAGCGCGAAGCCGCGGAAATAATCCGTCATCATGCTCTGCTCGCGCGCGTAGAAATGGTCGGCGAACTTGGCGCGAATGCCGGGGACGCGGTTACGCTCGGCGGTGATGACCTTCTGGAACTGGTGTTCGCGCGGGTCGGACCATTGCTCGACCAGGTCCAATGCAAATTGCCGGCAGAACGCGGCGGGCTGGCGCGCGAGCTGCTTGTAGCGCGCTTCTTCCAGCCGACTCGCGGAGCTTGCGGGGCCGTGCTCGCTGACGATCGCTTCGAGGATCGCGGCCTTGCCGGAGAAATGATTGTAGAGGCTGCTTTCGCGGATGCCGACGCGGCGCGCCAGCTCTCGCATCGAGGCGCCGCCATAGCCGCTCTGCGCGAACAAATTGAGCGCCTCGGTCAGGATGCGCTCCCGCGTCGTGGGCGCAGCCGCTTCCGCCGCGCTGGAGGTGTGGACAGCCATGACGACTTGACTAACGAACGATCGTTCGCTAGTCAACCGTACGAACGATCGTTCGTTTCGCTAGTCTGGCGGCAACGGTCGCGGCCCGCAAGTCCGCTTTCGGGCGCTGTTCTCGCGTTTCAACTCCGTCCCTCAGAGAGGCGGAGAGCAATTTTGGGGAGACGACGTCATGGCGCGCTTTGCCCGCCTTCGCCTTCGTGCGGCCTGCATCCTGTTGCCGCTGCTCGCGGCCGGCGCCGGCTCTGCCCAAACCGCGAAATACGATCCCGGTGCCGACGACAAGACCATCAAGATAGGCACCACCGCGCCGCTGAGCGGCCCGGTCTCCGCCTTCGCGCAGATCGCGAAATCCGCGGAGGCCTATTTCCGCAAGGTGAACGACGACGGCGGCGTCAACGGACGCCGCATCCAGATGATCATCGCTGATGATGCCTACAGCCCGCCGAAGACGGTGGAGCAGACGCGCAAGCTGGTCGAGAGCGATGAGGTGCTCTTGATCTTCGGCGGCGTCGGCACGCCGACCAACAGCGCCGTACACAAGTACCTGAACGACCGCAAGGTGCCGCAGCTCTTCCTCGGCTCGGGCGCGGCGAAGTGGGACGATCCCAAAGGCTTTCCGTGGACCGTCGGCTGGCAGCCGACCTCGTCAGCGAGATCCCTTCGCTTGCGTTCGACAAGACCTGGCTGTTCGCCAACGTCACCGACGCCGTGATCGCGGAGAACCGCAGCTGGCTCGATCACCGCTATATCGAGCCGGAGACCGGCCGCTTCATCCTCAGCCATCACTCCTATCTGGTGCGCACGCCGCGCTGGACCGCCATCGTCGACACCTGCTGCGGCAACCACAAGAAGCGGCCGCGCGTGCCGGCGTGGAACGATCTCGACCAGCCTTATCTGGAGAACATGCAGGCGCTAGGCGTTTCGCCCGAAGAGGTCGACTTCGTGATGTGCACGCATCTGCATGTCGATCACGTCGGCTGGAACACGCGCCTGCTCGACGGCCGCTGGGTGCCGACGTTCCCGAACGCGCGCTATCTGATGGGGCGCGAGGAATACCGGCACTTCGAGGCCGCGCACAATGCCGCACCGAAGAACCCGGTGAACCACGGCTCGTTCGAGGATTCCGTGCTGCCGGTGGTCGCCGCGGGCCTCGCCGAACTCGTCGAAACCGATCATCGCCTGTTTGACGATCGCAACGCGGCGTTGCGCTTCGCGCCGGCGCCCGGCCATACCGCCGGAAACATGCAGATCCACCTCAATGGCGGCCATGATCACGCGGTCATGTCCGGCGACGTCATCCATCACCCGATCCAGTGTGCCGCGCCGTGGCTGTCGAATGCTGCCGATGTCGATCCGGCCGCGGCGGTGGCGACGCGAATGGCGCTGCTGGAAGAGCTTGCGGACACGCCGAGCTATCTGCTCACCGGCCATTTTCCGGCGCCGACCGCGGGCCGTGTCGTCAGGCACGGCGATGCCTACAGATTTCGCTTCGAAGATTAGGGAATGCCAACATGATGCTGCGCACCGTCACGCTTTCGTTTCTCGCATTGCTGTCGGCGACGCTGCCGTCGCGCGCCGAAGATCCCGCCGCCTATCCCACGCACAAGATCAAGATGCTGCTGCCTTACGCGGCCGGCGGCGGCGGCGACGTGGTCGGCCGGCTGCTGGCGGACAAGATGGGCAAGACGCTCGGGCAGAGCATCTATATCGAGAACCACACGGGAGCGGCCGGCACGCTCGGCACGCAGATGGTCGCGGCATCGCCGAACGACGGCTACACCATCACCGTCGGCGGCATGACCACGCATGTGCTGGCGCCCGCGATCTATCCGAAGCTGCCCTACGATTCGATCAAGGACTTCACGACCATCGGCCGCGTCGGCGTCTCCTCGATCATCCTGGTGGCGGCCAAGGATTTCGCGGCCAACGACATCAAGGGCCTGATCGCGCTCGCCAGGAAGGGCGAGCCGATCCAGTACGGCAGCTGGGGCGTCGGCTCGACCGGGCAGTTCTGCGCAGAGATCCTGATGCAGCAGACCGGCATCAAGATGGAGCACGTGCCGTTCAACGGCATCGCCAAGCTGGCCGGCGACCTGCTCGGCGGCCACATCTCGCTCGCGACGCCGGACGTTGCGACCGCAACGCCGCTGGTGAAGGACGGCTCGATCAAGGCGCTGGCCGCCTGCGGCGAGCGCTCGCCGAGCCTGCCCGATGTCGCCAGCTACAAGGAGCAGGGCGTGCAGTTCGACCGCAGCCTGTCCTGGGCGATGTATGCGCCCGCGGGCCTGGCGCCGCCGGTCGCACAAAAGCTGTCGGCAGCACTGAAGGACGCGCTCGGCGATGCCGAGGTCAAGGAGAAGTTGTTGAAGCTCGGCATCACGCCGCAATTCGTCCCGGGCGAGGAGCAGCGCGACATCAACGCCCGCGACATCGCGGCCTGGAAGCAGGTTGCCAAGGACGCCGGGATCGAGGTGAAATGATCAAGCAGACAACAGGAGCATTGGCATGAGCCGCATCTTCGGCGCGGTGCGCCAGAACGGATATGTGGTGCGGGACATCCACGCCGCGATGAAGCACTGGATCGAGGTGATGGGCGTCGGCCCCTGGTACTACATGGACCGGGTCAAGACCGACTGGTTCCGCCATCGCGGCCAGGACTCCGCCGTCGAGATGAGCATCGCGCTCGCTAATTCCGGCGATCTCCAGATCGAGCTGATCCAGCAGCGCAACGACGCGCCCTCACTGTACAAGGAATTCCTGGACGCCGGGCACGAAGGCCTGCAGCACATGTCGTATTGGAGCCACGACTACCAGGCGCTCTACGACAAGGCGATCGGGCTCGGCTACAGGATCGGCCACGAGGGCCAGATCGGCGGCGACAAGGGACGCTTTGCCTATTTCGACACGCAGGCGCATCCGGGCACGATCATCGAGATCTCCGACATCAGCGGCACCAAGGGACCGTTCTTCGAAAAGGTCCGGCAGGCGGCATTGAGCTGGGACGGCACGCGGCCGATCCGCGAGGTCGGCGGCTCGCGACAATAGCGCAGGTCGCCGGCGTGACTCGCGCCATTGCTGGCGCGAGCGGGAAACCATGCTAATTTGCGACCTCGCGTCCGAACCTTCAGCGAGGCAAGCATGTCCAGCACTGACAAGGTTTTCGCCGGCTCGATCCCAAAACTCTACGACGAATATCTGGTTCCGATGATCTTCTCCGTCTATGCGGAGGACCTCGCAAGGCGCATTGCGGCCTGCTCGCCTTCCGTGCTGCTCGAGATCGCGGCGGGCACCGGGGCTGTGACCCGCGCGGTCGCGGCGGCGCTGCCGCGCGGCGTCCGTTATGTCGCGACCGACCTGAACGAGCCGATGCTCGCGGTCGCCGCGCAGCGCCAGGCGAATGATGATCGCATCACCTGGCGCCAGGCGGACGGAATGGCGCTGCCCTTCGGCGACGCCGAGTTCGACGTTGTCTGCTGCCAGTTCGGCGCGATGTTCTTTCCGGACCGCGTCAAGGCCTACGGCGAGGTGAAGCGCGTCCTCAAGCCGAATGGCACGTTCGTGTTCAACGTCTGGGATCGCATCGAGGACAACGAGGTCACGGCTGAGGCAACGGCAGCGCTCGGCAAGATGTTTCCCGACGACCCGCCTCGCTTCATGATCCGGACGCCGCACGGCTATCACGACAAGGCCGTCATCCGATCCGATCTCGAACGCGCGGGCTTCGGTGACATCAGCATCGAGACGCGAGCTGAAATCAGCCGCGCGCCGTCGGCCGAATATGTGGCGATCGCGCTCTGCCAGGGCACGCCGCTGCGCAGCGAGATCGAGGCGCGGGATGCGAGCAAGCTCCAGGCTGCAACCGATAGCGTTGCCGAGGCGATCCGGGCGCGCCACGGGTCCGGACCGGTCGAGGGCAAGATTCAGGCGATCGTGATCGAGGCGCGTCGCTAGCCGAGGAATTCAGCCCGGCGCGCCGCGCGCCCTACCACCAGCTCCGCTGCATCGGCTGCGTCGACTGGAAGTACTGGTACTGGCCGCGCTGGCGGCGCGGATTGGCCGGCTGCACGTAGGGATCGCGCTGCTGGTAGAAGAAGCCGAAGCCGTTGCCGCCATTGTCCCAGCCGTCGTCGCTGGCAACGTCCATCGGAGGCGCGGTCGGCTTGCGCGTGATGAAGCCGCCCTGGGGTTGGTGGCTCAGCACCGCGACGAACTCGGTGCGGTAGTTGGTCTCGGCGCTCAGCGGCTCGTCGGAGATGATGATCGACGAACGGGGCAGCGCGGTCGGCCCGATGCGATCCCAGACGTCCTGCGGGATGGTGATGCGATCGAGCGCGTTCTTGGCGTCGTCGCCGCTGTCGATCGTGACCACGCTCCAGCGCAGGCCCGAATCGTTCCTGGCCATCGCCGTGAAGATATGCGTGCCGAGCGGCTGGTCAGGATTGCGGATGGTGACGGGCACCTCGATGCTGGTGTCGAACACCTCGCCGCCGCCATCCGGCGCCGGCTTGTGGGTGTTCCGCCGCACGTAGAGCTTCTGCGTCGCACGGCTGATATAGACCGACACCGGCTCGAGCGCGAGCTTCGCATCGGTCGCGGCCTTCACCGCATCGGCCTTCTTCGTCGCAGCCGCCTTCGCTGCCTCTTTCGTCGCGGCAACGGCGTCGCGCTTCGGCTGCGCGGCGGCCTTGGCGGCATCTAGCTGGGTCGTCGCATCCGCGGCCTTCGCGGCCGCCTTCTGCTTCAGCTCCTCGGCCTTGGCGCGGGCCTGATCGGTCTTTGCATTCGCAAGCGTCTTGTCGGCGAAAGCGAGCTCGGCATCGGCGCGGGTCTTCTGCTGCTCCAGCTTGCGCAGCGACGCCGGAAGCGAGGCCGCCTCTTTCGCGGCCGCGGCCGCCACTTTCTTGGCCTCGTCGGCAGCCCGCGTGGCTTCGTCGGCTTCGTACGAGAGCTTGTCGGCCCGGCTCGGTACCGCCGCGATGGCCTCCCGCTTCGGCACGAACAGCGAAGGATGCGAGAAATCGACCGGGGCGGCATCGTTCGGCGAGATGATCACGCGCATGCCGATGTTGGTCTTGTCGAACAGGTTCTCGGCAAAGCCGAACGGCATGCGCACGCAACCGTGCGAGGCGGCATAGCCGGGCAGCGGGCCGCCATGCAGCGCGATGCCGTTCCAGGTGATGCGCTGCATGTGCGGCATCCAGGCATCGTCATACATGGTCGAGCGGTGATCCCGGTCCTTCTCGACGATGGCGAAGACGCCGGCCGGCGTCTCGCGCCCGGTGGTGCCGGTCGAGACCGGCGCGCGCAGGATCCAGCCCTCGGCGTCGTAGAAGGTGACCTGCTGGCTCTTGATCGACACGATCGCCATGATCGGCTCGCCGGCCTCGCGCTGCGCCACCTGCTCGGCCACCTGGCGCGTCTGCTTGGCGGCGGTCGCCGGGCCCAGCGCCGCGAATGCGACCATTGCGGCCAATGTCACAATTCCGGGAGGCCCCCAACGCCGCATCGCCACGGTGGATCGCGCCGTTGTCTTCAGGTTTTTCATGCCATCCTCGGTCGAAATGCCAGTCCGCGCGTCCGGTCAAATGTCAGATTGCGATCTCTAAATTAAGAAATCACAGCCGCCATACGTTCCGTCTGTGGCGAGATTCGGCCCGTTCCGGCGGCCAATCTCTCATATACGACCGCCCGCACGGGCGGAAGGGCGGCCGGGCCGGTGGCTGGCCCGGAGCTGGCGGTCTTCCGCTGCGGCACAATGTCCGGGACCGGGGCGGCGGAGCAGTGCAGCAAGCCCCCACCCCACGGCGGCAAGGCTAAGCGCCGAGCGGCTTCCGGTTGAAGCGGCTCAGGAAACGGAGCGACAGGGTCCGGATATTGGCGACGTTGAGCAGCCAGGCCGCAACCGCATAGGCGAGCCCGCCGGCGACACTTACCATCGTCAGCGCAATGAAGCCGGTGCCCTCGACCTGCGATCGCGCGAGCAGGATCGCAGCCGCCATCACCGCGGCGGAGGCGGCAACGCCGGCGAGCCGGCTCGCGTCGAACGGCACGGGATGGGCCCGGTGCATCAGGGTGATTGCGACGACGAGGCCGATCGCCTCGGTCGCGAGCGTCGCCAGCGCCGCGCCATAGAGCCCGTAGCCCGCCACCAGCGCAAACATCAATGCCACGCTCACCACCAACGTCAGGAACGACTGCGCCGCCAGCATGAAAGGCCGCTCGGCAAGCTGGAAGCTGATCTGGACGTAGAACTGGTTGGCGATGCCGAAGAAGCGGGCGAGCACCAGGGTCGGCAACAGCGCCGACACGCCGGCACGGAAGTCGACGCCGACCAGCGTGCCCGCGACCTGGTCGGTTGCGAGCGCCAGCCAGATCGCGACCGGTGCGACGACGACGAGCAGCAGCTCGAGACTCTCGCTCAGCCGCTCGCGCGTGACCTCGTTGTTCTTCTCCGACAGCGACCGGAACACCAGCGGCACGGTCGCGGCCGCGACGCTGGAGGCGATCATCACCATGAACTGGCGCGGCAGGTCGGCGGCGACGCCGAAGATGCCGGCGGCGTCCTTGCCGAGAAGATAGGCGACGATGAGACGGTCGCAGCTCGAGTACAGCGCGACCGAGAGGCCGGCCAGCGTCAGCGGCAGGCCATAGCGCGCGAGCTGCATGAACTGGCTGCGCTCGAAGCGCGCGATCCTGGTGCGGTCGCCGACGAGATTGAGGATGATGCCGGCGAGCGAGCCGAGGCCAAACGCGGCGAGCAGGCCGATGCCGCCCCAGCCGAGCCAGATGCCGGCGAGGCCGAAGCCCACGCTCGATACGCTGCGCACGATCGAGATCGCCGCGAAGCGATAGGGCCGCAGCTTGGCGCGCTCGAATTCCTGTCCGACATCGACCGCATTGGCCATGATCGCCACGAACATGCTGGCGAGCAGCAGCTCGACACTGACATCGCTGCGAAACAGGAACACCAGCGGCGTGGTCGCGCAGAGCACCGCAACCGTCAGGCCGAAGGCGACCATCGCCGTGCCGCGGAAATCCACCTCCGCCGACATCGCCTGATAGCGCGACACCGACAGCTTGATCCAGGCGAAGAAGATCGCGCCGAGGATGCCGGCAAGGCTGATGCCGACGACATAGACGCCGTACTCCGCCGGGCTCAGCAGCCGCGTGTAGGCGGTGACCGCGAAGAAGCCCACCGCCGCCGGCAGGATGTAGGCCACCAGATAGATCGAGAAATGGCGGTTCAGCATGCGAGCTCGGGACCGGCGGCGTCTTGATGATTAACGGAGCGTTAAAGCAATTGGCCTTTGCTGCGGCATCCGCAATGCACCGCCAGCGCCGGCCAAGATAGTCGCATATGCCTGCAAATCGGATTGCGAATGAAACGTGCCGGCGGTTATCGCGCGTTAGCGTTAAATTTGCCCTGTCCTTGAAGCGACCGTCGGGATCACAGAAAAGAAGCAATAATATCAGAAGGTCGCCCGACCCCTCCGATGCGTGGACGTGACTGACATGGACGTTGCCGAACGAACGCGGGCGCACCCGACCTCCCGGCCGCATGGCGGCACCGACGCTCCGCTGGTTCCGGCGGATTTCGGCACGCAAAGGCGCGAAAGAATGGTCCTCAACCTCTTCTTCGAAGAGCGGGACGACCGCTGGTTTCCCGGTGACCGCCACATCCGTCCGTTGCTGCGGCGCCTCGTCAAGGGCGAGTCCTTCATCAGCGGACAGCGGCGCGTGCTCCTCAATCTGTGCGCGGGCCTCGACCGGCTCGGCATCCGCTATCGCGTCAACGACTATCGCTACATCCAGAAGCACCCGGAGGAACTCGCCTGCATCATCGGGCGGCCGTTCGTGCTCGACTGGTTCAAGTGGAAGAACCCGCTCCTGCTCGGCGTCGCCATGTATGACCACCCGGTCGATGCGCCCGAGCGCCTGAACGAGCTGCAGGTGAAACGCGTGCTGGTGCCGTGCGCCTGGTATGCCGACATGTTCCGTCCGCACTGGCCCCATGTCGACGCCTGGCCCGTCGGCATCGACACCGATTTGTGGACGCCGACGCCGGCCGACCGCAAGAGCGTGGACGTGCTGCTCTATGACAAGGTCCGCTGGGACTACGAGCGATACGAGCCCGAACTGATCGAGCCGATCCGCCGGCAGCTCGAGGCCAGCGGCCGCACGGTCGAGGTGATCCGCTACGGTCACTACAAGGAAGCCGACTACAAGGCGGCGCTGGCGCGCTGCCGCAGCATGATCTTCCTGTGCGAGCACGAGAGCCAGGGCATCGCATGCCAGCAGGCGCTGTCGAGCGGCGTTCCCGTGTTTGCGTGGGACCGCGGCGGGCCGTGGCAGGATCCGAAGTATTTTCCGCACAAGGTGCAGTACGAAGGCGGCGTGTCCTCGGTGCCCTATTTCGACGCGCGCTGCGGCATGACCTTCACTGATGCGGCTAGCTTCACCTCCGGCTGGAGCAAATTCTGGTCGCATGTGAGCGCGGGCGACTTCGCGCCGCGCGACTACGTGGTCGAGAACCTGACGCTCGAGAAGGGCGCGCTGCACTATTACGAGATCGCGGAAGCTGCGATGCAGCGTCACGCGTGACGAGGCTCGACCGGCGCCAGTTCGTCCTCGGCAGCGCCGCGACGCTCGCGGCCGGCGCCTCCGCGTCGGCCCTCCCGGTCTCGAAGCTGACGCAGCGCCGCCAGGGCTTTGGTGCGGCGGCCACGCTCTGGGACCTGCAGGCCGATCCCAGGCTCGGCGAAGCCATCAGCACCTATTGCACGCAGGTGGTGCCGGTGCTCGAGCTGAAATGGCCGATGCTGCGGCCGGACGCGCACACCTTCGCCTTCGAGCGAGCCGATGCGATCCTGGATTTTGCGCGGGCGAACGATCTGACGATGCGCGGGCACACGCTCGCCTGGTATCACGACATTCCGGACTGGACCAAGCAGACCAAGGATAGCAAGGGGGTCGAGCGCGCCTATCTCGACCACATCGGCACTGTCGTGTCCTATTACAAGGACAAGCTGACGTCGTGGGACGTCGTCAACGAGCCGATCCCGGACAATCCAAAGGGGATCAGCGACCGGCGCGATACGTTCTGGACTCAACATCTCGGAAAGAACTGGATCCCGTTGGCTTTCCGTACGGCGGCCGCGGCCGATCCGTATGTAAAACTCGCGATCAACGAATACGACATCGAGTCGGTCAAGGACTCCTTCATCGCCAAACGCGCCGCCTATCGCAACCTGATCATGGAGCTGCTCGACCAGGGCGTCCCGCTGCATGCCGTCGGGCTGCAATCGCACCTTCATGCCGAGCTCGAGATCGACACGCACGGCCTTGCCGAATTCGTCACCGAGCTGCGCTCCTGGGGCCTCGAAGTGCTCGTCACCGAGCTCGACGTCGACGATCAGAAGCTGACGGGCAGTCCCGCTGAGCGCGACGCCATCGTCGCCAAGCGCGTCGACGATCTGCTGACCGCGATCTCGGCCAGCGGACCGGTGCGCTCGATCCTGACCTGGGGCATCTCGGACCGCTACAGCTGGATCAACGGCACCTTCGCGCGCAAGGACAAGCAGCCGAACCGGCCCTTGCCGCTCGACGGCGAGTTCAAGCCGAAGCCGCTCATGGACGTCATCAGCAAGTTCACCAGGGACGCCTGAGTCTAGCGCGTCTTCGGCGTCTCGAACGCGGCTGCGTCCCCCATGTGATCCGGGGACAGGCTCGGGCTGCGGCGATCGCGCGAGCTGAGGCGGAAGACGTCCCTGATGTCGTCGATCGACGTCGACGAATAGGACTGGATGCAGAGCGCGACCTGCTCGGGTGAGGCGGCGCGCATCATCGCTTCGATCGCCGGACGGTCGAGGCGGGTGTCGTCCCAGTGCGAGACGGCGATGCTGTCTTCAGTGACCCGATGTTCCGCCAGATATTCCCGTGAATTGGCGACGAAGTTTCCATAGAGCAGATATTCGGAGAACTTCTTCTTCCGGCACAGCGCCAGCGCCCAGTTCAGGCCCGTCGCCGATTTGATGGCGTCGGTCATCGCGCGCGCGGCGTCCTTGTCCCAGACCAGCGCATTGCCGACATAATCGTCGGCCGGGAACGAGCGCTCCTTGACTCCGAGAAGCTGATCGACGGTGCGCAGCCACAGCACATGCAAGGGGTGATCGGCGTCGATCCCCTTGGGCGTGACGAAGAGCGGCGTCTTCTCGCCGCCGGCATATTGGCCGACGTCGAACTCGCGGAAGAACAGATTGTCCGAATCCAGGATGCAGACGCGCTGCTCGGGCGCGTTGAGGACGCCGGCGATCTTCAGGATCTGCTGGATGTGCCAGCCATGCACGGGCGAGGACAGCAGCGACAGCCAGACCCGCCGCTTGCTGATGAACTGGAGCGCCGGCGGCAGCGCGAACAGCCATTTCGGCAGGTAGCGCGAGGCCGGAACGATGACGCGCTTGTCGGATGCAAAGCGCTCGAACAGCGGCACGTCCTCATCGTTAACAAGAACATAATGCCGCGTGTATCCCGTCAGCCAGGTGTCGATGCTTTCGCTGAGCAGCGAAAAGCGCTCGATATCCTTGGCGTAGCTGGCGGTCAGCAGGGCAACGGAATGCATGGGCGCGCTCGAATGGCGATCAAGCCGCACTCATAGCGGCGGCGGGAGGCGCTGGAAACTCACAAACGGAATCAAGGTAAAGCGAAACAGAGCGATACGGCAGCGAAACCTAGCTCTTGGATTTCAGGCTTCTGACGTAGGCGACCGCTCGCTCCGCAACAGCCGGCTCAAGGTCGGTTTCTCGAATTCTTCGTTCGATCAACTCCAGATCCAGGGGATGTTTCTCGTGAATCGCTTCGACAAACCGCTTGTCCCTCTCATCCAATCTGGCAATTTTGGACACGACGAGGTCTTCCGGCGCGGGCGCTATGCCGGTCACCGTCCGTCCCTCGACTTCGGTCTGCACCGTGGCAGCGCGGCCTCTCCAGCCTCGCGGGAGCTTCGCCGTTGTTTCATCGACGCCATCGATGTAGAAACCATGTGTTCGGTGAAAGTGACTTTCAGACCCGAAAAGACCGTCGATGTGTTCAGAGGCAATAGGCTGCACACCGTCACGCGTGCGCTTGGCCTCCGTCATTTCCCAGACTTTCGCGTTCGCAGGAAACGCATCGATTTCCGGCGATTCCGTCGCCGCCTCCGGCGCATCGGACATGGAGGCCAGGATCGCCTGGCTACCAACGATGAACACGGTATCCGTCTTGAACTCCAAGGCGAGCGCCCTCACCACTCTGAGCAAATCCTCGAAATCGCGGAAAGCGCCGCCTTCAGCCATCACAGACCTCGAGCAGAAGCAAGTTGAGCGACCAAGCCGCGCTCGACGATTCTTCTCGCAGCTCTTCGTAACCGAATCCTCGTGTCGTAGTCCCCGAAATGAATGCCTTCGGTGAGAAAAAATGGGGACGAATTGCGCAGTCTGACCATCTCGCGATCGCGACTAATCAACTTCCCCGCTAACTCTCCGGTCGGAAGGGACAGCAGTTCCTGCCACTCGTGCACGAACGGCCAGTCGGTGAACTGTTCGGCCTGACGCGTGTGAGCCGCCTTGGCCTTGTCCAGCAAAGTTGGGTCACGACGAAGTCTCCGCGCAATCAGCCGATGCATCATCAGCTTCGCGGTGTCGCCAACCACACCCTCGTTCAATCGGTCGTTCATACACCGGTCCGAAATCGGTACAAATATAAGCGACCTGCCTGGAACAAAAAAGGGCGCAACCTGCCCATAGTTACCACTTCGGCCCGGCTTCACCTCTCATCCGACGGCAGGCCCTGCTCGATCCCCCGGAAGCGCAGCGGCGCGAGGCTTGAGGCCCGCTGCCACCAGTCGGCGACGCGGTCGTCGAGCGCTGTCACGCCGCGGCCCTGGCCGGGGAAGATCCGGATCTGCTGCACGGCCTCGGCTTCGAAGCCCCTGCCCCGCCGCGTGATCATGAGGGCGGCGCCCTCGCGATCCCGCTGGGTCAGCGGCACCAGCAGGCGGCCGCGCGGACGGAGCGACTGGAGCCAGAGTGGATGCGGATGCGGAAAGCCGGCATGCACGATGATCACGTCGGCGGCCTCGCCGACATCCTCGCACCCGTCACCGTTGACGACCGTGACGTTACCATAGCCGCGCAGATAGCTCGTTGCGCGAGCCGCCAGCCGTTCGTCGCATTCGATCGCGTGCACGCGGCCCTTGGGGCCGACCATCATCGACAGCACCGCGGAGAAATAGCCGAGGCCGGCGCCGATCTGCACGACACGGTTCCCCCGCTTGACGCCGAGCAATTCGATGAAATGCGCCCACAGGCTCGGCAAGCCGGTGTCGAGCTTGCGGCGCGCGTCGATCGCGACCAGCACATTGTCGTAGAGATGAACGGGATCGGCATCCGGCGTCAGCCGATAGCTGCGCGCCGCCTCGCTCTTGATGCGCCAGGGCCCCCTGGCCAGGAAATCCTCGCGCGGAACGGTGGCGAGCGCTTCGAGCAGGCGAGGTGAGGAAATCCGCTCGCGCTTGGCAATCATCGCGACGTAGCGCGCACGCGCGGCGGCAAGATCGCTCATTTCGCCGCGCTGGCCTGTTCACGAACCGGAACGTCCGCATCGAGCTCATTGAGCAGCTGCATCGCCTGCTTCAGGTCCGGCGTGTAGAAGCCTTCGCTGAACCTGCCGACGATGGGCACGAGCAGGAGACGCGCGTGCTCACGCCTGCCCGATTGATGCGACAGCCGCGCGAGACTGACTGCGGTGCGAAGCTCCCACGACAGCGCGCCCTGCTTGCGCGCGGTCTCCAGCGAGAGGGCGAACAGATCCTCGGCCTCCTGCACCGACGCCGGGTCGCCGTCCGACAGCGTGATCTCGCCTTGCAGGCGATAGACCTCGGCGAGATAGGAATGATCGCCGGTCCGCCGCGCGGTGGCGAGCGCACCGTCCAGTGCACGCAAGGCGGCATCGCGCATGCCGACCTTGACGTAGGCCTCGGCCAGCAGGCAGCGGAACCAGCAGCCTGCGAGCCAGGAATCCATCGCCTCGTATTCGTCGAGGCCGAAGCGCATCTGGCTGAGGCCTTCGTCGGCCTCCCCTAACTGGGCCAGCGCCCAGCCGCGCAGGATCGCGGCCTGCTGCTTCCAGTGCAGGAAGTTGTGCTCGGTGGCGATGATCATGGCGCGGTTGGCGTGATCGCGCGTGCCCTCGACGTCTCGCAGATGCTGGCAGAGATAGGCGCCGAACACGAGCGCGAAGGCGAGCGTGAAAGGGTGGCGGATCTTCTCGGCATTGGCGATCGCCTGCTCGCTGTGCTGGCGCGCCGCATCGGGCCGGCCGAGGAACCAGAGCAGATAGCCGAGATAGGACAGCGAGACCACGCCGGGATCGGTGCCGTGCCGCTCCATCAGATCGGAATGCAGGTCGGGGCTGTAGAGATTGATGCAGCGGTGCAGGTGATGCTGCGAAGCGGCAAAGCGGCCGCGATAGAGCATGGTCATCGCGATCGAACGATGCGCCTCGATCAGATAGCCGGTCTGCTGCGCCGGCTTCGAACGCTCGTTGAGCCGCTCGCGCTTGGCAAATTTCAGGAGCTCGACGCTGAGATCGTGCGCGCGGGTGAGATCGGCGCGGATGAAATGGCACACCCACAGCCCGCGAGTCGCGGCAAAGGCCTTCTCGTCGTCGTCGAGCTGCTGGCCGAGCTCGAGCGCGCGGATATAGTTCTCCTCGACCTCCTGCACCGCATAGCCCTTGGCCGCGATCAGCGCGTTGCCGAGCGCGATGCGCAGCTCGAGCTCCATCTCGTCGGCGCCCTGCATCCGCGCATTGGCCTGCACGACGCTCAAGCCCCGGCGCAGATGGCCGATCGCCTCCAGATTGGCGCCGCTCCTGGCCGCCTGCTTGCCCGCCTTGAGCCAGAAGCTGGCGGCGCCCTCGCTCTGGCCGGACTCGGTCAGGTGATGGGCCAGCAGCTCCGGCTCGCGATCGGTCTTCTCCGGATACATCTCGGCGAGCACCTGCGCGATGCGCGCATGCAGCTTGCGACGCTCGCTGTGCAACAGGCTCGCATGCGCCGCGTTCTGGATCATCACGTGCTTGAACGAGTAGAGCGCATCCGGCGGATGGCCGCGGCGCATGATCAGCCCGGCCTCCTCCAGATGGTTGAGCGCGGCCACGATCTGCTCCGCCGGCGTATTGGCGACGGTCTGAAGCGTCTCATAGGAGAACTCGCGGCCGATGGTGGCGCCGATCTGCGCGATCCGCTTGAACGGGCCCATCCGGTCGAGCCGCGCCATCAGCGAATCCGTCAGCGTTGCCGGGATCGCGAGCTGACGCCACGGGCCGGACAGCACGTAGCGCCCATGCCGCTCGGTCAGGAGGTTGGATTCAAGAACGGTCTTGGTGAGCTCTTCCAGGAACAGCGGCACGCCGTCGGTCTTGACGATGATCTCCTCGACGACCTCCTTGGGAAGCTCGCGGCCGGCGACACGTTCGACCAGCGTGGTGCGGAGCTGCCGGCTCAGACGGTTCAGCACTAGCGTGGTGATATGCGAATGCGCGTTCCAGCTCGGCTGGAATTCGGAGCGCGCGGTGATGATGAAGAGGACCGGCCGGTTCTGCACCCGGTCGACAAGGAGGTCGATCACCTCGCGCGAGGTCGGGTCGATCCAGTGCAGATCCTCGAACGCGATCACGATGGGCATGTCGCGGGCAAGACCCAGGAAATGGCTGACCAGCGCGGCGACGGTCGCATCCTTCTGCTGCTGCGGCGACAGCTCGAGCGGCGGATAGCGATCGCCGGTCGGAATCGACAGCAGCGCGGCAAACAGCGGCGTGACCTGCTCGATGTCGCCATGCGCGGCGGCGATCGCGGTCTCCAGGCTCGCCAGCGACATCGCGGAGGCATCCTCGCGGTCGAGCCCGAGCGAGAATTTGAGCTGCTCGGCGAACGGATAGAACGCGGTGGAGGTGTAATAGGGCGAGCACTGGAACGAGACCTGCCCATGCCGGTCGCCCGATATCCGCTCGAAGATCTCCTGGATGATGCGCGACTTGCCGATGCCGGGTTCGCCGAACTTGACCACGACCTGGCCGTCGCCGTCCTTGGCCTGCTGCCAGCGGCCCATCAGCAGCGCGATCTCCTCCTCGCGGTTGACGAGCGGCGTCAGCCGCGCGCCCATCGCGGCGGCGAAGCGGGTCTCCACCCGCGAGGCCCGCACCACGTGCCAGGCCTGCGCCTTCTCCGAGATGCCCTTCAGGGCATGGACGCCGAGACTGCGGTAGTCGAACTTCCCCTTCAGCAGCGACTGTGTCGAGGCGGAGATCACGACGCCGTTGGGCGGCGCCAGAGCCTGCAGCCGCGCCGCGAGATTGACGGTCTCGCCGACCGCGGAATCGCGCTCTTCGGTGCCCTGCCCCACGAGGTCGCCGACCACGACGAGGCCGGTCGCGATTCCGATGCGGACGGCGGGCGAGTGGCTGAGCGCCCCGCGCGGCTCGATCGCGCGCGCGGTCGACAGCACCCGCACGATCTCGAGCCCGGCACGCACCGCACGCTCGGCATCGTCCTCATGCGCGGTCGGATAGCCGAAATAGACCAGGATGCCGTCGCCGACGAAGCGGGCGGCAAAACCCTCATAGTGCTTGACCACGCGGACGCAGGTCTCGCGGAAGCTCGCGATCATGTCGCGCACGTCTTCCGGATCGAACTGCACGGAAAGCGAGGTGGAATCCACCATGTCGCAGAACATGGTGGTGAGCTGGCGCCGCTCGGCCCCGACCTCCGTCCGCGGTTGCGGGCGCGCCGCCGTGGCCGGTGCGGCCGCCGTTTCAGCCTGAAACAGGGCGGTCATGGCACGCTGGAGCCGCTTGCGGTCGCCGAGCGGCAGTCCGAGCTCGACCAGATCGGCTTCGGTCAGGTCTCCCATGACATCGAGATCGAGGCGGTGCTGGGCGAAGAGATCGGCGTAGTGACCAAGGCCGATACCTTCGAGCCAGCGCTTCAGCTCGCCTTCCGTCCCCGTGCCCGGCTCGTTCTCCAGCATGGTGATTCTGCCCGACCTTCATTCCGTCGAAGGGCTTTGGGGCCCCTCAACCACAGATTTTGGGGCCCGAACTTCACCTCAGACTGGACGCGTTCCCTAACTCTTGGGAAGAATAGCCCAATCAGATCAAAAGGGAATGGCATTGTCGGACATTGCATCCGGAGCAGGATCGGTCGGCGCGAACCTCGAAGCGAAGGCGTTTTCCCATATCGGCGCCCTCCTCGACTTCTACGCGCGCAGGATTCCTGCGGCGCCCGCCCTTCTCGCCCCTGGCCGGCCGGCCCTCCTCTATGGCGCGCTTGGCGAGCGGATCGAGGACATGGTCCGCACGCTGCGCGGTCTCGGCATCGCGCCCGCCGACCGGGTCGCCGTTGCGCTGCCGCGCGGCGCGGACAGCGCGCTGGCGCTGATCGCGGTCGCATCGAGCTGCGCCTGCGTGCCCGTCAATCCGGACCTGACGGCCGACGAGCTGCAGCGCTATTTCAGCGAATTGAAGCTGACCGCGCTCGTCACCCGCGCCGACATGAACTCTGCCAGCCGCGACGTCGCCAGGATGCTCGATATCGCAGTGATCGATTTCGTGCCGGGGCCGAAAGACGATCTCGGCGGCGGTACGTTCACCGGCCCGGCTGTCGGGCCGGCAAGCACGCGCGGTGCTTCGCGCGAAGACGACGACGCCTTCATCCTGCTGACGTCGGGTACGGCGGCGCGACCGAAAATGGTGCCATTGACGCATCGCAACGTTTGCCTCTCCGCCCAGAATGCCGGACGCGTGCTGTCGCTCACGCCCCATGATCGCCTGCTCAACGTCCTGCCGCTGTTTCACGCCCATGGCTTGATCTCAGGCCTGCTGACTGCGCTCGCCGCCGGCTCCAGCGTGATCTGCACCGAGGGTTTCGACGCCGCGTCCTTCTTCGGCTGGATGCGGGAGCTGCAACCGACCTGGTACACGGCGGTGCCGACCATTCATCGCGCGCTGCTGACCGCGGCGGAATCCGACCCGGACCGCGCCCGCGCCTCGTCCTTGCGCGTTGTCCGCTCCGCCTCGGCCTCGCTGGCGCCCGCGATTCTCGCCGGACTGGAGGCGACGTTCGGCGTCCCCGTGCTCGAGACCTACGGCATGACGGAGGCGGCCTCGCAGATCGCGGCCAATCCGTTCGAGCTGCGCAAGGTCGGATCGGTCGGGCGCGCCGCCGGCCCCGAGATCGCGATCATGGACGAGACGGGCCGTGCGCGCGCGAGCGGCCAGCACGGCGAGATCGTGCTGCGCGGCGCCAACATGATGCGCGGCTATTATAATGACGAGGCCGCGACTGAGGCGGCCTTCCGCGATGGCTGGTTCAGGACCGGCGATCTCGGCTACCTCGATTCCGACGGCTATCTGTTCATCGTCGGCCGCATCAAGGACGTCATCAATCGCGGCGGCCAGAAGGTCTCGCCGCTGGAGGTGGAAGACGTCCTGTTGAGCCATCCGGCGGTGCTGGAGGCCGGCGTGTTCGCCGTCCCGCACCAAAAGCTCGGCGAGAACGTTGCTGCCGTCGTGGTGCTGCGGCCGAATTTGGAGGCGAGTTCGGACCAGCTGCGCCAGTTCGCGCGAAAACGTCTCGCGGCCTACAAGGTGCCGAGCCTGATCCGCAGCGTGGCGGCGCTGCCGAAGGGCGCCAGCGGCAAGGTCAAGCGCAACGCGCTGGCAGATCTGATCGCAGCGCCGGGCGACAGCCATGACGCGCAGCTTCCGCGCAATACGCTGGAGACCCAGCTTGCGGACATTTGGGCCGGTCTCCTCGAGCTGCCGCAGGTCGGCGTCGATCAGGACGTGTTCGCGCTCGGCGCGGATTCGCTGGCGGTGACGCAGATGCGCTCGCGCCTGCGCGAGCGCTTCAACGTCGACTTCTCGTTCGAGGACATCTTCGATTGCGCCACGGTCACCGCGCTTGCGGCCCGGCTGGAGACCTCGACGGCCCGTCGCGAAACGCTGCCGGCCTGGCGCCAGGCCGCGGCAGCGGACGCGCCGCTGTCGTTCCAGCAGCAGCGGATGTACGTGCTCTCGCGGCTCGACCCGACGCGCTACAATTACAATGTCGTCGAGGTCGCCGTGCTCAAGGGCGCGGTCGACGTCGCCGCGCTTTCCGCGGGCCTCACCGCGATCTGCGCGCGCCACGAGGCCTTGCGTTCGGTCTTCGTCGAACGGCAGGGCGAACCGGCGCAGCGCGTGCTGCCATCGCCGCAGCGGTTCGAGCGGATCAAGCTCAAGCCCTGCCCCGCGAACAAGCAGGCCACCGTCATCAGGCGGGAGGCGCTCAAGCTCGCGCAATATGAGTTTGACCTCGCGCGCGAGGCGCCGCTGAAGGTGACGCTGCTGTCGTTCGACAAGGCGAACCATGCGCTGGTGGTCAACATCCATCACCTCGTCACCGACGGCTGGTCGCAGCGGCTGTTCTGGGAAGAGCTGGCCGCGCATTACGCCGCCGCCCGCAAGACAAGCGTGGCGGCGCTGCCCTCGCCCACCTTCCAGTATCGCGACTTCGCGCACTGGCAACAGAGCTGGGCGCAGACGCCGGCGGCCAGGGAGCAGCTCGACTTCTGGAAGGCGCAGCTCGACGGGGTTACCACGCTGCCGCTGCGGACGGACCGGCCAAGGCCGGAGGTCTGGACCGGCCACGGCGCCCGCCACTATTTCGAGTTCTCCAAAACCCTCTCGGGCGATATCCGCGCGCTGAGCCAGGACCAGGGCGTCACGCCCTTCATGACGCTGCTGGCCGCCTTCCAGTGCCTGCTGTTCCGTCACACCTCGCACGAGGATGTCGCGACCGGATCGCTGATCGCCAACCGCAACCAGATCGAGAGCGAGCGCCTGATCGGGCTGTTCGCCAACACCCTGATCCTGCGCAACGACTTTGGCGGCGACCCGAGCTTTGGCGAGATGCTGCGGCGGGTTCGCCAGGTCACGCTCGATGCCTACCGCAACCAGGACCTGGCGATCGAGGAGGTGCTGCGCGCGCTGCAGATCGCGCGAAGGACGGACGGCAATCCGCTGTTCCGGATCATGTTCATCCTGCAGAACGCCTCGATCGAGGCGGCGCGCTTCCCCGGCCTGTCGACGCGGCGGCTGGAGGTCGATCCCAAGGTGGCGCGTTTCGACATCACGCTCGAACTGGTCGAGGCCGAGGGGCGCTTCACCGGCTTCTTCGAATACGCCACCGATCTGTTCGACGCGGTGACGATCGAAGGCATGGCCGCGCAGTTCAGGACGCTGCTGAAGGCAGTCATCGCCAATCCGGAGCAGCGCATCTCGCGCCTGCCGCTGCTGACCGAGGCCGAGCGCCGGCAATTGCTGGCGGACGGCCGGGGCGTGCCGGCCAACTTCACCGTCCGCGGCAATCTGAGCGAACGCTTCGATCGCCAAGCCAAGAAGACGCCGAATGCAATTGCGGTGTCGGACGGCCGCATCTGCCTGAGCTATCGCGAACTGGCGCGCCGCAGCCAGGCGATCGCGCGCTGGCTGGCCCGCGAAGGCGCCGGGCCCGAGACGGTGGTCGCCTTGCTGGCGGAGCGCGGCCCCGACCTGCTGGCCGCGATGATCGCGGTGCAGCGCGTGGGCGCGGCCTTTCTCAATCTCGATCCCGAGCAGCCCCCGGCACGGCTTGCAACCATCCTCGGATCGAGCTGCGCAAGCATGCTGCTGACCGGCCGCGCGCAGTCATCCATGGTCGGCTCGCTGCTCGAACCGCTGGTCGGGCGCATCCTGGTCGCCGAGCTCGACGACACGGCTGCGCCGACGGCGGCGAAGCCCGCCCGTGCCGCACGGCGCACGGCCTCGAGCCTTGCCTATCTCATCTACACGTCCGGCTCCTCCGGCGCGCCGAAGGGCGTGATGATCGAGCAGCGCGGATTATCGAACCATCTGGCATCGTTGATTTCCGAGCTGAAGCTGTCGGCGAAGGACGTGATCGCGCAGACCGCGCCGCAGAGTTTTGTCATCTCGGTCTGGCAATTCCTCGCCGGACCGATGGTGGGCGCGCGTGTGCATGTCTGCGGCAACGCGATCGTCCAGGACCCGATCCTGCTTGCGCGGGAGATCGAGCGCGAAGACATCACCGTGCTGGAGATCGTGCCGTCGCTGCTGCGCGTGATCCTTGACCGCATGGACGAGGCACCGATCCGCCGCGCCTTCGCGAAGCTGCGGCTCCTGATCTCAACCGGCGAGCCGCTGCCGGTCGATCTCTGCCGGGCCTGGTTCGCGCGCTGCCCGAAAGTGCCCCTGATCAATGCCTATGGTGCGTCGGAATGTTCCGACGACGTCTCCCTGCATCGCCTGACCAGGGCGCCGGGAAACGCGACCGGCAACGTTCCGGTCGGCGCGCCGCTGCCGAACACCCAGCTCTACGTGCTCGACGCAAACCTCGAGCCGCAGCCGATCGGCGTGACCGGTGAGCTCTGCATCGGCGGCGCCGGCGTCGGCCGCTTCTACGTCAACGATCCCGCACAAAGCCGGCAACGCTTCCTGCCCGATCCGTTCTCGCGCCAGGCAGGCGCCCGGCTGTACCGCACCGGCGACCTCGCCCGCCGCCGCACGGACGGCACGATCGAATGCCTCGGCCGCGCCGACCATCAGGTCAAGATCCGCGGCTACCGCATCGAGCTCAAGGAGATCGAGACTGCGCTGGCCGGCCATCCGGGCGTTCGCGCCGGCATCGTCGAGCCGCGCCGCGAGGCCGGCGGCGATGTCAGGCTGATCGCCCATATCGTCGCCAAGCCCGGCAGCCGGATCAGCGCCAGCGAGCTGCGCGACTTTCTGAAGAGCCGGCTGCCCGGGCATGCCATCCCGTCCGCCTTCCTGTTCCTGGAGCAGGTGCCGCTCAACGCCCACGGCAAGATCGACCGGTCCGCGCTGCTGGCGCCCGCACAACAGGAAAGCTCCGGCCCGGATGCGGCCGTGCCGGCGCGGCGTTTTACCGAAAAGGTGCTCTCCGACATCTGGATCGACCTGCTGAAAGTCGAGAGCATCGGCATCACCGACAATTTCTTCGATCTCGGCGGCCACTCGCTGCTGGCAGGCCAGGTGATGGCGCGCATCGCGCGGGCGCTCGGCGTGTCGCTGCCGATCAAGACCATCTTCGAGGCGCCGACAGTCGAGGAGCTCGCCCGTCGGGTCGACGAGGCCATTGCGGCGAAGCTGCCCGTGCCCGCCGCGAGCCTGTCGCGGCTGGTCGCAAGCGGACCGCCAACGCTCTCGGTCGCGCAGGACCAGATGATTCGGATCGAGCGGAACCTGCCGGGCCTGCCGCTGTTCAACCTGCCCTTCGCCTTCCGGCTCGATGGCCCGCTCGATCCGGCCATCCTCGCACAAGCGTTCGGCGACATCGTGCGCCGTCACGAATCGCTGCGGACCGGGTTCGGCTGGAACGGCGAAGAGCCCGTCAGCCGCATCGCCACCCCGAGCGAACTCGGACCCGTCCTCACCGTCGAGGCCATTGGCGACGGACGGGTGCACAACAACAAGCGGCGCAAGGCGCTCGAACTCAGGAAGATCGAGCTCCTGATCGAGCAGGAAACCTATGCTCCGTTCGACACCGCGCGGCCCCCGCTGCTGCGGGCGCGCCTGTTGCGGCTGCATGCCGACGACCACGTGCTGCTGCTGACGCTGCATCATGCCGTGGCCGACGGCTGGTCGATCGGCGTGCTGTTCGAGGAATTGTCGAGCCGCTATGCGGCGCTGGCCGGGCGCGCTGCGGCGCCGCTGCCGAAACCGCCGCCGGCCTTTTCGGATGTCGCACGCTGGCAGCGCTGGTGGTGCGGCACCGACGCCGCCCGCCGCCAGGCCGCCGAATGGATGGAGAATCTGCGCGGCGCCGCTCCGATCTTCGAGGGCGAGGCGTCCCCCGGCGCATCCACCGGGCACCATCCGCTGAGGTTCGAATCCGATCTGATCACGCGACTCACGACGTTCGCCGGTCAGCACAACGGCACGCTGTTCATGTGCCTCCTCACCGCCCTGAAGGCGCTGCTGCTGGCGCAGACCGGCCGCACCGACATTTCGGTCGCCACCGCCATGGCCAATCGGGCCCAGCCGGACACCGACCGGATCATCGGCCCGTTCGAGAACACGGTGATCGTTCGCACGACGATCACCCCGGATCTGTCGTTCGCGCAGGCCCTCGCCCGGGTGCGCCAGAGCGTGCTGGATGCACATGCGCGGCAGGAGCTGCCGTTCAACATGCTGGCCGACCGTCTGGAGCAGGAGGGAATCGATCCGGCCGCGCTGCTGCAGGTCTATTTCACGCTGCAGAATCCGCTGCGTCAGCCGCTCGATTTGCCGAACATTGCGGTGCAATCGATCGGAAACGTCGCGCGCGAGGGCCAGCCGGTGCTGCCAATCGACCAGACCTGGCTGTCGCTGATGCTCAAGGAGCGCCCTGACAGAATCACCGGTTCATGCAATTACAAGCGCGAGCTGCTCGACGGCGATACGGTCGGCGGATGGATGGAGGATCTTGCCGCGCTGCTCGGCGCCGCCGTCGCCCAGCCCAACACGCCGCTGGGCCAGTTGCTCGCGCGCAAGGCGGCATGACCGGCCGTACAGGACAAGCGAATAGGAGTTCACTCGCCAAAGCTGTGAATGAGCAAGTTGCATCTTGATTATTTGGCGCCATCGCGCAAGATTATTCTCGCGTTTTGATTTGGACGATTATTTTCAACCGGGGGAGTGCATTATGGGTTTCATCAAGTTTACCAAGGGTACCTCGTTGAGCGACAAGGACCGCAAGGCCCTACAGAAGCTGCTGACCGACGAGAAGAAGAAGCTCCAGTCCGCGCTGAAGGACGTCGACGCCAGCCTTTCGATGCTGGGCGGGAAGAAAGCCAAGAAGAAAAAGTAAGACTAGTCGGCGGAGACGCCGCAGGAATCTTCAGGCTTATTTTTCGGCCTCCGGTTCGAATTTGGCCGCTCGCTTGTCGAGTTTGGGGGCTCGCACAAGCTTGCGTCTGTAAACCGGCCTGCAAATCGACAAGAATTTGCCCGGGTGGACCGTTAGGAACGGTCCACTGGTTGATTCTTGCTCAGTTGATTCTTCCGTCAGGGCCGGGGATTTGGCCTCTGCCTGACGCCAAAGGCCCAATTGATGGCAGACGACACGATTGAATTGTTTGTCGGACTGATCGAGACCATTGATGCGCCGGGCGCGGCCGATGCGTGCCGGCGCCTGCTCTCGGTCGACGAACGGATCCGCGCTGACCGCTTCATGTTCGAGCGGCATCGGCGACAGTATATTTTTGCGCATGCCATGCTGCGGCTGGCGCTGTCGAAGGTCGCACCCAACGTCGCGCCCTCGGACTGGTCCTTTGGGGCCGGCCGTTACGGGCGCCCGTTTGTTGCAGCGCCCAAGACCTCGACCGCGCTGCATTTCAGCCTCTCGCATGCCGATGGCTGCGTTGCCTGCGTCGTATCGCGGCATGAGACCGTCGGGGTCGATGTCGAAACCGTGTCGCGGCGTGTCGCACCGCTGTCGACCGCGCATCGCTTCTTTGCGCCGGAAGAGGTCGAAACCTTGCGCGGCCTGCCGGAGCCGGCCGCGATCGACCGCTTCTTCGACTACTGGACGCTCAAGGAGGCCTATCTGAAGGCCAGGGGCTTCGGGCTCAATCTGCCGCTCGATGCCTTCGCGATGCAGGTGTCGCGCGAGGCGATCGAGATCAGCTTCAAGCCCGACATCGCCGACGATCCGGAAGGCTGGCGCTTCTCGCTGTGCTCGCCCTCCCCCTCGCACCGCCTCGCGATCGCCGACGGCTCCCGTGCGGACGTCCCCATCTCCCGCAATGCCTGGCCGCTCCAGGAAGCGGCTGAATGACGCCCCAGCGGCTGCGCGTCTTTCCCGCAATCTCGCGCAACCGCGATCCCAGGAAATATGTCGCCGAGCTGATGCGGGTGGCCGAGTTTGCCGACCGCAACGGCTTCGAAGGCATTCTGCTGTTCGAGGGCAACGACGTGTTCGTCGAGCCCTGGGCCATGGCCCAGCACATCATGGCGGGCACAACCCGATCTTCGCCGTTGATCGCGGTCAACCCGGTCTACATGCATCCGTTCACGGCAGCGAAATTCGTCTCGTCGTTCGCGCAGCTCTACGGCCGCAAGGTCTATCTCAACATGATCACGGGGACCGCGGTCAGCGATGTGCAGGGCCTCGGCGACGAGCAGAGCCACGCCGACCGTTATGTCCGGCTCGGCGAGTACGTCGCGCTGATGCGCCAGTTGCTCTCGAGCCCGCGGCCGGTGACGATCGAGGGCCGGTTCTACCGCGCCAGCAATCTGCAGCTTCGCCCGCGCCTGCCGGCAGAGCTGATGCCGGAATTCCTGATCGCCGGCCAGTCCGAGGCAGCGCAGCGCGTGGCCAGGGAGACCGGCTGCATCAAGATGCGGATGCTGCCGCCCGATCTCGATCGCGGGCTCGACGCGCCCGGCATGAACTTTGGAATTTTCGCCCGCGAGAGCAGCGAGGACGCGCGGCAGGCGGCAAAGGCGCGCTTTCGCGACAACCCCGATGATCGCGAGCTGCTCGCGCTCACCGTGGAGAACAGCGACTCTGTGTGGAAGCGGCGGCTCTATGAAGGGCAGAGCGGCGAACTCCTGGACAATGGCTACTGGCTATTGCCGTTCCTGACCTTCCAGGCCGACTGCCCCTACCTCGTCGGCAGCTACGAGGAGATCGGCGCGAAGCTGAAGGCGTTTGCGGCAAAGGGGCTGACCACGATCATGCTGGACATGGTCGCGGACGAGACCGAGATGCAGCACGTTTGCAAGGCGCTCGCGGCAAGCGGGATGTTCTAAAGGTGCCTCTTCTCCCTCTCCCCGTTCTTACGGGGTCGCGACGAGCTGGGCTCGCGCTGAGAGGGTTGGGGTGAGGGACATCTCTCCACACGTGAGATAACCGTGGCACCTGTACCCCTCACCCGGAATTTGCTTCCGCAAATTCCGACCTCTCCCCGCAAGCGGGGAGAGGTTAAGAACACCTCACCGCGCCTCTTCAAACCCCGCCAGCACCGAGGTCAGATTCGCGCCCAGGATATCCGAGAGATAGCCGCCCTCCTGCACGAACACGGTCGGCAGGCCCATCTTCGCGATGGCCTGGCCGATGCGGCGGAAGCCGGGCGTGGTGACGGCGAGGCCCTTGAGCGGATCATGCTCGGACGCATCGAGGCCGAGCGCGATGACGAGTGCGCCGGGCGCGAACGACTCGATCGCCTTGCGCGCGACCTCCATCGCCTGCATGTAGCCGTCATCGCCGGTGCCGATCGCCAGGGGAATGTTGAGATTGGTGCCAAGGCCCGGACCTTCGCCGCGCTCATGCGCATAGCCCCACACATAGGGATAGTACGCGATGGGGTCGGCGTGGATCGACACCGTGTAGACGTCGGGCCGCGCGTAGAAGATCCCTTGCGTGCCGTTGCCGTGATGGACGTCGACGTCGAGGATCACGACGCGCTCGTGCTTGAGCCGCAGATGCGCGGCCGCGATCGCGCTGTTGTTGAGAAAACAGAAGCCGCCGGCCATGTCGCGATAGGCGTGATGGCCGGGCGGGCGGCAGAGTGCGTAGACTGCGTCTTCGCCGTCCATCACCATCTGCGCCGCCGTGGTCGCGACATCGGTTGCCGCACAGGCCGCGGCCCAGGTGCCCGGGCCGATCGGCGCCGCCGTGTCGGCGGTGTGCCAGCCGAGCTTGCCGACGATATGGGTCGGATAGGTCGCGGCGTGCCGCACGGGATGGATGTTGCCAATCATCTCCGGACCGGAATCGCCGAGTGCGGTCCAGGCGTCCCAGGCTTCGCTCAGGAACGTCAGATATTCCGGGCTGTGAATGCGCGCCCGCGGCCCCTGCCCGAATGCGGTCGGCTCGACCAGTTGATGCTTGCCGTCCTTCAATCCCTTGAGCAGGCGGTCGGCGCGCTCGGGCTGTTCGGTGGTGCGCTTGACGACGCCGCGAACCAGGAAGAATTGCGGATCGTGGCTGCGGTGCAGTTCGGTATGGACGGCTTTCACTCAACACTCCGTGGTCGCTCTGGCGGTGCCACAGAGTCTTGATCACTGCGGCCGCCAGATGCAAGCAAGAAGAATGCCGCCTCCGCCGCACCGTCCTGCGCCAGAAGCAGACCGCTGCTCTAGCAGCGCCCGCGCTGGAGGCAGTGTTCGCGGCCCGGCTGGTCGGTGCGGAAGGATTCGATGAAGCCGCCCTCGCGCTGGGTGACGAAGACGGTCTTGCCGTCGCTGCCGCCGAAGGCGAGATTGGTCGGCTCCTTCGCCTTGAGCGTGATTTCGCGCTCGACCGCGCCATTGGGCTTCATCAGTGCGATCGTGCCCTTGAGAATGCGCGCGACATAGAGGCGGCCGGCGACGTCGGTGCGCAGGCCGTCGACGGTGTCGGGCTGAAACGCCTTGACCATCTTTGCCGCGGTGAGCTCGTTGCCGTTGATCGCATAGGACCAGATCTGGCCGCTGCTGGATTCCCCGACATAGAGCGTCTTGCCGTCAGGGCTGAGATCGATGCCGTTGGTGGTGCCCATCGCGCGCGGCGCCGACATCACCTGGCCCTGCACCGTTCCGTCGGCGGCCTTCGCGATGCGCCAGATGTGGCCCTCGCGCCCCTTCCAGTTCGGATCGCTCGCATAGATGATGCCATCGCGGGCAACGGTGATGTCGTTGGGCTGATTCATCTCGTCGGAGTGAAACCAGACGGCGGGTTCGCTGCCACCCTTTGGGATCGCGAAGATGTTGTGCTTCTTGTAGTCGGCGATGAACATGGTGCCGCTGCGATCGAAGCGGATCGCATTGCCGACGCTGCCTTCGGGGAGCGTCGTGAACAGCTCCGAGGCCGCGCCGCCCGCGGGCAATCTGCCGATGGTGCCGGGCTTGCCGAGATTGACGACGAACAGATTGCCGTCGAGATCGGCGGCGGGCCCTTCGATGCCGAACGTATATTCGCTGGCGGGCGTCACCTGCACGCTGTCGAACAGCTTCGTTTCGGCAGCGGCCAGCGGCGTCGCGACGACGAGCAGGACGCTACTGCACAGGCACCAGAAATTCCTGCCGGATGTAATAGCCATCGTCGTCGGTGCACTCGCCACTCAAATAGGGGTCGGCCGGCCGGAAGAATCGGCTGAAGCCGGGTTTGTCTACAGCGCTCCTTTGTGTCACGACGACGACCTTTCCGGCCGGTATTTCGCCGCATTCCTTGTTGGTTTTGCCGAAAAATTTGCGCTGCGGCGGGCCAGGCTTGATCCGCATCCGCGTGCCCGGGACCATTTTGGCGACGAGCAGGTCCGCAGTGTCGAGCAGGCGCGAGTAACCGGGCTCGGTCTTCGGCAGGTTCTCGCCGCCCGGCGGCATCAGCTTCTCGGCACCGAGACCGCGCAGGCGCGTGCGCAGCCTGCCGGCGTCGGGATCACCGGGATAGATCCAGCCGTCCTGCGACAGCATGAATCGCAGCACCGCCCTGTCCTTCTCCGCCTCCGATTGCCCCGCGTTCAGGCCGAAGTCCGAATGACAGCCGACGCAATGCTTCTCGACGAGCCCTTTGCGCAAGGTTGTGAGGCGAACGCTGTTCTGCGCATCCCTGGCCACGAAGGCCGCGAGCTGATCGATCAAGGCCTGGCTGCGCGTGTCGCAGGGCAGCGGCTGCGGCGCTTCGCCGGCGGCGCGATCGATCCGGATCACGGTCTGGTTCTTGTCCTCGACCAGCCAGATCGCGCCATCCTCCGCGACCGTCATGCCGACGGGGGCCCCGAGCGGCCGCGCGCCGTTGACGCGGTGCCAGCCGGCGATCAGCTCGTCGAACGGCGCAGCGGCGACCTCGCCGGCGTCGGTCTGGAAGCTGTGGGTCGGATCGGCGGCGCAGCTGACGTGATATTGCACCGGCGGAGGGCTGGGCTTGGGAAAACCGTGGTCGTCGACGTCGTAGACGAGAACGCGGCTGCCGGTCGGGCGATAGCCGTGCAGGCCAACCAGCAGCTTGCCGTCCAGCTCCGGGAATTTGGCGCCGTGATAATAGAGCATCGCGAGCGGCGCGCCGTGCGGCGGCATCAGCGAGAGCGGCGGCTTGTAAAGCGCATTGGCCGAGCAGAACGACTTGTACGCGCCCGATTGCAGCACGAGCCTGAATTCGGGGCTCGGCGTCGCCAGGTCGTAGCAATAAGGCCAGCCATAGTGCCGGCCCTGCTCGATCGCGTTGATCTCCTCGTTCGGCTTGAAGATGTCAGGCAGGTCGCGGCCGTTCTCGCCTTGCAGGAAGGCGTAGCCGGCATCCGGAAACATCGGATGCAGCGCCAGCGCCATCGAATTGCGCAAGCCGCGCGCGTAGACGGTGTGCGGCGGATCGGGGTCTTTCGGTCCCAATGCCGGGAAGACGCCGCCCGCGGGCGGCGTGAACAGCCAGATCGATGCCAGCGCAGAGGCGCCTTCGGCTGCGGCGCAGGGTTTGGTGATCGGCGCCGGCGTGATGCAGTCGTCGCTGTGCGATCCGACATTGACGAACAGGCGCCCGGACTTGTCGAAGACGAATTGCTTCAGCGGGTGCGCGCTCTCGTCGAGCCTGGTGCCGTCAGGCAACGTGATCCTGCGGCCCGGCATGTGACGGATGATGGTCTCGACCGTGCCGCGCGGATTGTCGGCGAGCGGGTCGAACCGGAAGATCGCCTCGGCGGTCGAAGCATAGAGCTTCTTGTCCGGGCCGATCACGAGGCCGAACGGGTATTCGAGCCCCGTCAGCAGCTCCTTGAACCGCTGTCCCTGCGGCGCGCGCGGATCGAGCAGCAGCAGTCGTCCGTCGGTGTGGCCCCAGCCGCCCATATCGGCCACCACGAACAGCTCGCGACCGGGCACCTGGACGATCGAACGCGGGAATTTGAGACGATCCTCTTCGCTGGCGACGAGGCCGGCACAGAACCCCGGCTTCATGTCGATCTGGACCTTGGGGAAAGCGAGGTCGCCGCTGCCGCAGGTCTCGGCGCCGATCGCGTAGCCGCTCTTCCTGACCGGCTCGGACGATGACGGGACAGGGCTGAGCTGCGCGCCGATCAAGAAGGCTGCAAGCACGCGCAGATTTCGGCGTCCGCTCCGGAATGTGAACTGGTTCACGGTGGCCCCCCGAATTTCCGGCGACGCTTGTTCCACGGCGCCAAGGCGCCGTCCAGCCATCACCCGCCTGTGATTAAACCTGTAACGACCTTGGAGGCGACCAATCTCCGTAGATTCCCTTACCGGGCTCGACCCGAATGTTTCGCGAATGCTTGGGGTGGTATCGGTTTGCCGTCCCGTTCGCTTTCTACAGGAGGCGCTTATGGTCCAGGTCTATTTTCACTGCTCGAACCCCGAGGGCACGCTGATCGACCGCTACGGCGCCGCTGTCGCCAATCTGACCGAGGCACGCGATCGCGCCACCCAGATCATGCACTCGATGATCCATACGCCCGGTGCCGAAGATTGGCGCGACTGGGTGATCCATGTCAGCGATGACGACGGCGAGGAGATCTTCGATCTCCCCTTCACCGCCATGCTCGGCAAGCCCCACTGAGGTTAATGCCATGTTGCTTGCTTCGCTCAGCCTGTTCCGCCAGCCCCTGACCTTCGTCGCCAGCAAATGGCAGACGCTGGTGCGGGTCGCCGGCAACCCCTACCGCCCCGAGCTGCACTACATGCGCGGCCCGGGTCCGAAATGGCGCGCCAAATATCAGGCCAGCCGGCTCGACCGCTCGCTCTGAGCGCTGCGGCTCCGCAATTCTCCCGCCGATCTCTATCTTCGTCGTCATGGCCGGGCTCGTCCCGGCCATCCACGTTTTGGGGATGCGAAGACGTGGATGCCCGGGGCATAGGCGAGCGTAAGCGACGCCGTCCTTCGGACGGCTGTGCCCGGGCATGACGGATGGAGAGACGGCGTGCCCCACCTCACCTCCCCGTAAACCTCGCCTTGCGCTTCTCGACGAAGGCGGTGCGGCCTTCGATGGCATCGGCGCTTTTGCGGATCGTGGCCTGAAGCTCGATCTCGCGGCGGAACTGCGCCTCATAGGTCGCGTGCTCGCTCTCCTCGACCAGCAGGCGGGTTGCGACCAAAGCGCGCGTCGGGCCCTCGGCCAGACGGCGCGCCAGCACCAGGGCCTCGTCCATCAGCCGGGCATCGTCGACGACCTGCCGCACCAAGCCGATCTCCTGGGCGTGCTCGGCCGTCAGCGGCTCGTTGAGCAGCATCAGCTCGAGCGCGCGCTGCCGGCCGACCAGGCGCGGCAGCAGCCAGGTCGAGCCGAGATCGGGCACCAGCGCGATGCGACTGAACACCTGGATGAAGCTCGCCGAGCGCGCTGCGACGATCATGTCGCCGGCCATCGAAAGGCTGAAGCCGCCGCCGGCCGCCACCCCGTTGACGGCGACGACGACGGGCACGCGGCATTCGCGGAGCGCCCTGAAGGCCGGCCAGTAAAACCGCATCACGCCGGCCGCGATGTCCTCGCCGAGCGCCTCGGACGCCTTCAAATTCTGTCCTGAGCAAAATCCGCGCCCCTCGCCCGTCAGGATCAGCGCGCGGACGCTCTCATCAGCCGTCATCCCGGCGATGGCGGCGGCAAGCGCGCCGAGCAGGTCCGGCGTCATCGCGTTCAGGCTCGCGGGCTCGTCGAGCGAGAGGATCCCGACCGCGCCATCCCGCGCCTGTTTCACACCTGCCATGTCGCGCCTCCCTTTGTTCTGGTTGGCGGCAATGTGCCATTCTTCGCGCGCCCCGCCAATTGCGGGCGCGCGCAACGCAGCCAACCCAGACATCAAGACAGAACATCAAGCGACATCATGCCTCATCAGTTCAGCCTCAACCAAACCGTCCGCAAACCCGCCGTCACGTCCAAGGGCGGCATCGTCGCCTCGCAATCGCGGCGGGCGGCGGAGGTGGGAGCGCAGGTGCTGGCGGCGGGCGGCGACTGCGTGGACGCGATCGTCGCAACCACCATGGCACTGAACGTGCTGGAGCCCTGGAACAGCGGCATCGGCGGCGGCGGGGCGATGGTGCTCTACCGCGCCAAGGAAAATCGCACCGAGGTGATCGACTACGGAATGTCTGCGCCGCAAAGCCTGCGCGTCGCGGATTATCCGCTCAGCGGCGAAGGCGCCGCCTCCGATCTCTTCCCCTGGCCGCGGGTCAAGGGCGACCGCAATATTCACGGCCCCGGCTCGATCGCCGTGCCCGGCGTCGTCGCCGGGATGGAAGAGGCGCATCGCCGCTACGCCAAAATGCCGTGGAAGGATCTGGTCGCACCGGCCGTCGCGCTCGCCGGCGAGGGCCTGCTGGTCGATTGGTGGACCACGGTGACGATCTCGGGCTCGGCCGCCGATCTCAGACGTTATCCCGCGAGTGCCGCGGCGTTCCTGAAAGAGGGGCTGCCGCCCAGCGCGCCATGGGGCGTCAAGGCCGAGACGCGGCTGCCGCAGGACACGCTGAAGGCGACGCTGTCGCATCTCGCCGAGGCCGGACCGCGCGATTTCTACCAGGGCGATCTCGCCAGGAGCATCGCCTCCGACGTCAAGGCCGATGGCGGCTCGCTGTCGGTCGAGGACCTCGCCGCCTTCCGCGCGCATTCGCGCGAGCCGCTGGCGATCCCCTATCGCGACGGCAAGGTGTACGCGACGCCCGAGCTCACGGCCGGCCCGACCATGGCGCACGCGCTGCGCCTGTTGCAGCAGACCTGGAAGCCGGCAAGCGCGCCGGACGCGGCCGCCTATGTCGAGTATGCGCTCGCCCTGCAAGCGGCCTTCCGCGAGCGGCTGAAGGACATGGGCGATGCCGACGGCAAGCGCTCGCTGGGCGCCGAATATCTGGCGCCGGCCTGCACCACGCATTTCTCCGTGGTCGACCGCCACGGCAACATCGCGGCGGTGACGCAGACGCTGCTGTCGTCGTTCGGCTCGAAATATGTGACGCCGCATACCGGCATCGCCATGAACAACGGCATCATGTGGTTCGATCCGACGCCGGGAACCACCAATTCGCTCGCACCCGGCAAGCGCTGCCTCTGCAACTACACACCTGTCATCGCCGAGACCAAAAACGGCAAGCGCCTCGCCGTCGGCGCCTCCGGAGGCCGCCGCATCCTGCCGTCGGTGATGCAGCTGGTGTCGTTCGCGATGGATTTCGGCATGGACCTCGATACCGCTATCCACCAGCCACGCATCGATGCCAGCGAAGGCGCGGTGGTGATTGGCGACGCCCGCTTGCCGGCGGACGTGCGCAACACGCTGGCCGCGCGCTTCGACTATGAGGAAAGCCGCGTGCAGGCGCTGCCGCAAAAATTCGCCTGCCCTAGCGTGGTGATGCGCGACGGCGACGTCAACTCCGGTGCGGTCGAGATCTTCCAGCCCTGGGCCGATGCAGTGGCCGAAGCCTGAGCGCCACGACTCCTCCGCATTTGCGCGCGACACCGCAATCGATGTCGGTTCGTCGAACGGACAGATGCGTGCCTAACAAGAGAGGATTTTCGATGAAGAAGCTCGCGCTCGCCGCAACGGTGATCGTCGCCGCCGGCCTGACGATGCCCGGCGTGGCCCTCGCCAAAGGCGGCCATGGTCATGGCCACGGACATGGTGGTGGTCATGGCCATCACGGCGGATATCATGCCCATCGCCATGGCACCCCGCCGGGATGGCATCATGGACGCAAGGTCGGCTGGCGTGGTCACGGGTGCCCGCCCGGCCTGTGGAAGCAGGGCCGCTGCTGAGGCGAAGCAGCCATCGTGACGAGGCGCCGCCCATCACAAGGCGGCGCCTTTTTATATGCCCAGCCGGTCGCGCACGCGGCCCGCGATCACGGCCGTCGTGACGCCGACCGGCCAGAACGCATGCATCGGGATCGGGTTGATGCCCGTGATCGGCATGTCGATCTCGGCCTTGGCCCCGCCGATCAGCCGGCGCGCGAGCTGCGCGCCCATCGCGGTCGAGAGCGCGACACCGCGGCCGTTGCAGCCGAGCGAGATCAGGACGCTCTCCGCGGGCTCGTGCATATGCGGATAGTGGTCCTTGGTGATGGCGAGGCGGCTGTTCCAGCCATGGGTCCAGGCGACGCCCTTGAGCTGCGGCCACAGCCGCTCCGCATAGCGCATGAGATAGGCGACGTCGTGCGGCGAATTGATCCAGCGCATCGGGCCGCGGCCGCCCATCAAGAGGCGGTTCTGCTGGTCGATGCGGTAATAGACGGTGATGTGGCCGCTCTCGTAGAGCACCGGGCGTGTCGGCATGATCGAGCGGGCGACCTCGTCCGACAGCGGCGCGGTGGCGGCGATCGAGGAAAACACCGGCACGATGGTGCGACGGAGCGCAGGCCAGAGATCGTCGGTAAACCCGTTGGTCGCGAGCAGCACTTTATCTGCGTGGACGACCGCACGCGGCGTCTCGATGCGCCAGCGGCTGCCGTCGCGGCGCAACGACAGCGCCGGCGTCTCGCCATGGACTTTCGCGCCGGCCGAGATCGCGGCGCGCGCAAGACCACGGGCGTAGCTGAGGGGATGCAGATCGCCGCCGCGGGTATCCAGCATCGCGCCGATATAACGGTCGGTGCCGGTCATCTCGCGGAGTTGCTCGCGGTTGAGGTACGACACCGGCATGCCGCGGCGGATGCATTGCTGCGCCGTCTTCTCGATCGCGGCGGCGCTGGCCTCGTTGTAGGCCGCGCGCAGCGTGCCGCCCTGCCGCGCCTCGCAGGGTATCTGGTAGCGCCGGATCAAATCGTGGGTGAAGTTCGTGGTGCCGTAGGAGAAGTCGATCATGCGGCGGCCGAGCTCGGGGCCGAAGTCCGCCTCGATCTGATCGGGATCGTGCTTCAGCCCGGGATTGGTGTGGCCGCCATTGTTGCCGGACGCACCCCAGCCCGGCTCCTGCGCCTCCAGCACCAGCGCCTCGACGTCCTGCTCGGCCAGATGCAGTGCGGTGGACAGGCCGGTGTAGCCGCCGCCGACGATGGCGACCGAGACGGTCTTGTCGGTATCGAGCGGTGGCGTCGCCACCGGCGCGACGGCGGTGTCGGCATAGAGCGAAGGCGGCAGCGGCAGGCGCGTCATTGCAAGATCCGGTCAGAGCGGATGCAGCACGCGGCGCAGGAAATCCTGCGTGCGCGGATGCTGGGGTTGGTTGAGCAGCGCCTTGGCCGGCCCCTGCTCGACGATGACGCCGCCGTCGATGAACAGCACGCGGTCGGCGACATCGCGGGCAAAGCCCATCTCGTGGGTGACGACGACCATGGTCATGCCGTCGTCGGCGAGCTTGCGCATCACCCCGAGCACGTCGCCGACGAGCTCAGGGTCGAGCGCCGAGGTCGGCTCGTCGAACAGGATCGCCTTGGGCTGCATCGCCAACGCCCGCGCGATCGCGACGCGCTGCTGCTGGCCGCCGGAGAGCTGCGGCGGATGCGCATCGGCCTTTTCGGCGAGCCCGACCTGGGCGAGCAGCGCGCGGCCGCGCTCGAGCACCTGGGCGCGCGGCTCCTTCTTCACGAACAGTGGTCCTTCGACCACGTTCTCCAGCACCGTCCGGTGCGGGAACAGGTTGAAGCGCTGGAACACCATCGAGACCTGGGTGCGGATGTTCACGATCGACGGCGCGTCGCGGTCGACCTTGAGGCCCTCGACGCTGATCGCGCCGCGATCATAGCTCTCGAGCCCGTTGATGCAGCGCAGGATGGTGGACTTGCCTGAGCCTGACGGCCCGATGATGCAGACCACCTCGCCCTTCTGGACGGACGCCGTGATGCCCTTGAGCACCTCGTTTTTGCCGAAGCTCTTGTGGACGTCACTGAGCTCGATCATTTCTTGCCGGCCCGCTTCTCGAAATGACGGACCAGCAGGATCAGCGGGATGCTCATGGTCAGATACATCAGCGCCACCAGCGTGAACACGCTGGTGTTCTTGAAGGTCGAGGACGCGATCAGCTTGCCTTGCAAGGCCAGCTCCGCGACCGTGATGGTCGAGGCCTGCGAGGAGTCCTTCAGCATCATGATCATGACGTTGCCGTAGGGCGGCAGCACGATGCGCACCGCCTGCGGCAGCACCACGCGGCGCATGGTGAGCCACCAGCCCATGCCGATCGACTGCGCGGCCTCGATCTGCCCCTTGTCGATGGCCTCGATGCCGGCGCGGAAATTCTCCGCCTGGTAGGCCGAATAGGCGATGCCGAGGCCGAGGATCGCGGCCTGCAGGGCCGACAGCGTGACGCCGAGATCGGGCATCACGAAGTAAAGGTAGAACAGCAGCACGATGATCGGGATGCCGCGGATCACGTTGATCAGGCTGGCGCTGAGCATCGACAGCGCCTTGATGCCGGAGACGCGCATCATCGCCCAGATCAGGCCGAGCACCGTCGAGAGCAGCAGCGAGCCGATCGTGACGACGATCGTCAGCGCGACGCCGTTCATCAGGATCGGGAAGAACTCGACGGCGTCGTGCCAGAAGCCTTTCATCGGACAGCCTGCGACGAACCGTTATCAGCCCTGAGCCTTCAGGCCCCATTTATCGAGGATCTTGTCGATGGTGCCGTTGGCCTTCAGCTTGGCGAGCGAGGCATTGATCTTGCCGAGCAGCGCGGTCTCGCCCTTGCGCACGCCGATGCCGACCGAGCCGACGGTGACGGGCTTGTAGCCGTCCACAAGGCGCACTTCGGGGAAGCCGCCCTGCTTCAGATTGTAGGCCAGGATCGGATAGTCGGCGTAGCCGGCCTTGAGACGGCCGGTGTTCACGTCGCGCAGGATGTCGGGAATGGTGTCGTAGGCCTTCACATCGGCGAACAGGCCGGTCTTCTTCAGCGCGTCGACGAAGGCGGTACCGACCTGGGCGCCGACGGTCTCGCCCTTCAGATCGTCCTGCGTGGCATAGGCCTTGGTGTCGCTCTTCGGCACGACCAGACCTTCGCCATAGGTGTAGATCGGGTCGGAGAAATCGACGACCTCCTTGCGCGGCGCGGTGATGAACATCGCGGCGGCGATGATGTCGATCTTGCTCGAGGTCAGCGACGGGATCAGCGCCGAGAACTGCATCGGCTCGATCTGGACATTGAAGCCGGCATCCTTGCCGACCTCAGTGACGAGGTCGACCATGATGCCCTGGATGCTGTTGGTCTTGGTGTCGAGGAAGGTGAAGGGAATGCCCGTCGGCGTCGAGCCGACCTTGAGCACCTGCTGCGCCGACGCGGGCGCTGCGGCTGCAATTGCGAGTGCCGCGACCGCGGCCAGACCAAAACGCTTCATCGCATCCCCCTGTTGGGCTCGGCCGATGACAGCGCTCCGGGCAAGTCGTGATCAGACGTTGCGGGCCGCGCCGTTTCGGCCTATTTTCACCAATATGAAAATTTGGTCACACTTTCGCGACCGATGCAAGCGGTTTTCATGCACATGAAGGAAGCGGTTTGACGTGAGCGGTGGCAAAAGAATGCGCAAACCGGCCGCCGCAAAGCCGGTCAGGAAGGCCAAGAACGGCAACAAGAGCGGCAAGAAGGCTACCGTGAAGCCGACGGAGCCCGCAATGGACGTCGCGGTCGGCCGCCGCATCAGGGATCTCCGGCGCGTCAGGCAATTCTCGCTGGAGACGGTCGCTTCGCGCACGGACCTCTCGATCGGCTTCCTCAGCCAGATCGAGCGCGGCCTGTCGTCGCCGTCGCTGCGCGTGCTGGCAACGCTCGCCGACGTGCTCGGCGTCGGCATCGCCGCGCTGTTCGGCGCGAGCCCGAGTGCCGACGGTGCCCCGGATCAGGTCGTGACGCGCGGGCTGCAGCGGCCCGAGCTGAAGCTCTGGCGCACCGGCGTGTCGAAGCAGTTGCTGAGCCCTGCCAGCACCGACAACAAGCTCAATTTGTTCCTGGTGCATCTGGAGCCCGGCGGCTCCACCGGCGACGAGCTCTACACCCATGACGGCGAGGAAGCCGGCCTCGTGCTCGAAGGCGAGATGATGCTGACGGTGGACAGCGAGACCTGGTCGCTGAAAACCGGCGACAGTTTTCGGTTCGCGAGCCGACGCCCGCACCGGTTTTCAAATCCGGCGCAGGATGCGAAGGCCGTGGTGCTGTGGGTGAATTGCGTGACGGGAGCGGGGTAGCTCTCTCCATCGTCATTGCGAGCGAAGCGAAGCAATCCAGAGTCTCACCGCGGAGGCAGTCTGGATTGCTTCGTCGCAAGAGCTCCTCGCAATGACGAGGGGATAGAATCTTACCCGAACCGATACTTGTACCGGTCCACCGTCAGCGCGCTGACGTCGATGTCCGGCTTCTTGCCCGACAGCATGTCCGCGAGCACGCGGCCCGAACCGCAGGACATGGTCCAGCCGAGCGTGCCGTGGCCGGTGTTGAGGTGGAGGTTGGCGTATTGCGTCGGGCCGATCACCGGCGGGCCGTCCGGCGTCATCGGACGCAGGCCGCTCCAGAAGGTGGCCTTGGAGAGATCGCCGCCGCGCGGGAAGAGGTCGGTCAGCGAGTGATCCAGCGTGGCGCGGCGGGCATCGTACAGCTTGCTCGAATAGCCCGAGATTTCGGCGGTGCCGCCGACGCGGATGCGATTGCCGAGGCGGGTGATCGCGACCTTGTAGCTCTCGTCCATCACGGTCGATTCCGGCGCGCCGGAGGCGTCCTTGATCGGCACCGTAATCGAATAACCCTTCACCGGATAGACCGGCAGCGAGATGCCGAGCGGCGCGGCGAGGCGCGACGACCAGCTTCCGAGCGCGAGCACGTAGGCGTCCGCCTGCAACGTGCCGGCGCTGGTGACGACACCGCTGACGCGCGCGCCGTCGGTGACGATGCGGTCGATGCCGGTGTTGAACATGAAGCGCACGCCGAGCGCCTGAGCATGCTTGGCCAGCGCCTGCGTGAACATGTGGCAGTCGCCGGTCTCGTCCTGCGGCAGGCGAAGCCCTCCGGCGAACTTCTCCTTCACACCCGCGAGCGCCGGCTCGACCGCGATGCAGCCCTCGCGGCTCAGCACCTCGAAGGGCACGCCATATTGCTTGAGCACGGCGATGTCCTCGCCGGTGCCGTCGAGTTGCGACTGGTAGCGGAACAGCTGCAGCGTGCCCTGCGAGCGCTCGTCATATTGAATGCCGATGTCGCGGCGCAGATCGCGCAGGCAGTCGCGGCTGTATTCCGCGATCGGGATCATCCGGCTCTTGTTGACCGCGTAGCGCTCGCTGGTGCAGTTGCGCAGCATCTTGAGCAGCCAGACCCACATGACGGGATCGAGCTTCGGCCTGATCACCAGCGGGCCGTGCTTCATCAGCAGCCATTTGACCGCCTTCACCGGCACGCCGGGGCCGGCCCAGGGCGAGGAATAGCCGGGCGAGACTTCGCCGGCGTTGGCAAAGGAGGTCTCCAGCGCCGGTTCGGGCTGACGGTCGACGACCGTCACCTCGTGGCCGGCACGTGCGAGGTAGTAGGCAGAGGTGACGCCGATGACACCGCTGCCGAGGATCAGAACTTTCACGCTTGGTCAAACTCCCGCGGCATCACGCTCGCCGCTGCAAGGAAACAACTCGCAACGGCGAGAGCAATTATCAGGCCACCTTCTTGATGGCGTCGCCGAGGATCGAGACCATCTGGTCGATATGGCTCTTCTCGACGATGAGCGGAGGCGACATCGCGAAGCTGTCGCCGCTCATGCGCAGGTAAAGGCCGGTGTTGAAGCAGTCGACCATCACGTCGTAGCCGCGCGCGCCGACGATGCCGTCGCGCGGCGCCAGCTCGACCGCGCCCATCAGGCCGCAATTGCGGATGTCGACGACGTTCGGCAGGCCCTTCAGCTGATGCAGCGCATCGCGCCAGTATTCGGCCATGGTCGCACCGCGCGTGAGCAGACCCTCGTCCTTGTAGATGTCGAGCGTGGCGATACCCGCAGCGCAGGCGGTCGGATGCGCCGAGTAGGTGTAGCCGTGGAACAGCTCCATCGCGTTCTCGGGGCCGACCATCATGCCGTCATGCACCTTGCGGCTCGCGAACACCGCGCCACAGGGGATGGTGCCGTTGGTGATGCCCTTGGCCGTCGTCATCAGGTCCGGCGTGACGCCGAAGAAGTTGGCGGCGAACGGGGTGCCGAGACGGCCGAAGCCGGTGATGACTTCGTCGAAGATCAGCAGGATGCCGTGCTTGTCGCAGATCTCGCGCAGGCGCTGCAGATAGCCCTTCGGCGGCGGCAGCACCGCGGTCGAGCCCGGCACCGGCTCGACGATCACGGCGGCGATGGTCTCGGCGCCATGCAGGCCGACCAGACGCTCGAGATCGTCGGCGAGCTCGGCGCCATGCTCGGGCTGGTCCTTCGCAAAGGCGTTGCGGGAGAGATCATGGGTGTGGCGGATGTGGTCGACGCCCGGCAGCAGGGTCGCGAAGGCGCGGCGGTTGGCGACCATGCCTCCGACCGAGGTGCCGCCGAAGCCGACGCCGTGATAGCCGCGCTCGCGGCCGATCAGGCGGGTGCGGCTCGACTGGCCGTTGGCGCGATGATAGGCGAGCGCGATCTTCAGCGCGGTGTCGACCGATTCAGAGCCGGAATTGGTGAAGAAGATGCGATCGAGGCCCTTCGGCGCGATCTCGGCAAGGCGCTCGGCGAAGTCGAAAGCCAGCGGATGGCCCATCTGGAAGGTCGGCGCGAAGTCCAGCGTCATGAGCTGGCGCTCGACCGCGGCGGCGATCTGCTTGCGGCCGTGGCCGGCATTGACGCACCAGAGGCCGGCGGAGCCGTCGATCACCTTGCGGCCGTCGACGGTGGTGTAGTGCATGCCCTCGGCCGAGGAGAACAGGCGCGGCGCCTTCTTGAACTGCCGGTTGGCCGTGAACGGCATCCAGAACGAGTCGGTCTTGATAGTGTTCGGAATCTGATGAAGGGTCACGGCCGCGCTCCTTTGCTGACCCGCTAGCAGAGCCACGGCTTGGAAACCGCAACAAGTCCTTTTCTGGTGACCTGCAAGCCATTGATTTCGCTAGGGCAGCCGGTCCATATTTGCGCGATCCGCAACACCTGCAACACGGGACCCCAGGCTATGAGCGTCGACATCGGTGGACGGCTGCGATTCATCCGGGCGCGCCACAAGCTGTCGCAGCGCGAGCTCGCCAAGCGCGCCGGCGTCACCAATTCGACGATCTCGCTGATCGAATCCAACCAGATGAACCCGTCGGTCGGCGCGCTCAAGCGCATCCTCGACGGCATCCCGATGGGCCTCGCCGAGTTCTTCGCGCTGGAGCCGGAGTCCAGGCGCAAGATCTTCTACCGCGCGGAGGAGCTGACCGAGGTCGGCAAGAAGCCGATCTCGTATCGCCAAGTCGGCGACAATCTGTTCGGGCGCAGCCTGCAGATCCTGAAGGAGCGCTACGAGCCCGGCAGCGACACCGGGCGCGTGCATCTCGTCCATGACGGCGAGGAAGGCGGTATCGTGATCTCCGGCAAGCTCGAAGTTACCGTCGAGGACGAACGCCGCATCCTCAATCCCGGCGACGCCTATTATTTCGAGAGCCGCCGTCCGCATCGCTTCCGCTGTGTCGGCGGCAAGGCTTGCGAGGTGATCTCGGCGTGCACGCCGCCGACGTTCTGATGCGACCGCCCGCGTTATCCGGGATCCTACGGAGTGCCCCGGTGTCTTACGGAGCTTGAGGCATCTCAATTTCCGCGCGCCGGTCCTCTATATGATGCGAGCCGTAGCCAGAGACATTCCGGCGCCGCTTCGTAACAGGGCTCGCAGATGAAGATCACGCTCGCCAATGCTGAGGCTGTGCTCGACGAAGTGCAGCGCGATGCCGACAAGCTCCTTTCGCGTGAGCTGCGCAAGGCCATCGCCGAGTACATCGAGACACAGCGCGAGGCGCTGAAGGCGATCCGCAAGAAACTGCATTAGCAGAACCCGGCGGAGCGAGACGATCTCGCCCCGCCTTGCTCCTCTCAGCGCTGCGTCAGCAACTCCTCGATCTTGATCGGGAAGCGGCGCACGCGCACCCCGGTCGCATGCCACACCGCGTTGGCGACCGCACCGGCGCTGCCGGTGATGCCGATCTCGCCGACGCCCTTGATGCCGAGCGCGTTCACATGGGGATCGTGCTCCTCGACCGTGATCACGTCGAGCGGCGGCACATCGGCGTTCACCGGAATGTGGTACTCGCCGAGATTGGCATTCATGATCCGGCCGCTGCGGCGATCGGTGACGGCTTCCTCGTGCAGCGCGAAGGACATGCCCCAGATCATGCCGCCGAACAGCTGGCTCTTCACCAGATGCGGATTGACGATGCGTCCCGCGGCGAAGGCGCCGACCATGCGGCTGACGCGGACCTGGCCGAGCTCGGGATCGACCTTCACCTCCGCGAACACCGCGCCGTGGGCGTGCATCGCATACTCCTCCATCGCCGCCGGGTTCGGCGCGCCGGTGCCGCGGGCCTCGACCTCGGCAACGCCTGCGCGCGCCAGGATCTCCGCATAGCTCTCGCTGCGACTGTCGTCGTCGCGGCGGATCAGCTTGCCGTCCCGCGCGATCACACCCGCATTTCCGGCGCCGAACAGCGGCGAGCGCTCGTCATTGGTGGCGAGATCGGCGAGCTTTGCGATCACCGCCGCGCCGGCACTGTGGATCGCGGCACCCGCGGTCGCCGTGTGCGCCGAGCCGCCGGCGATGCCGGCATCGGGCAGGTCAGACGTGCCGGCCTTGAACTCCACGCGGTCGATATCGAGACCGACGGCATCGGCCGCGATCTGCGCGAGCGCCGTCCAGGCGCCCTGCCCCATGTCGTGCGCGCCGATCTCCATCGCGCCCGAGCCGTCGCGGCGGAGCACAGCACGCGCTTCGGCCTGGAACATCAGCGCGGGGAACGTCGCGGTGCCCATCCCCCAGCCGACCAGAAGTCCGGCATCGTCGCGCATCTGTCTGGGCTGGAGCGAGCGCTTCGCCCAGCCGAAACGCGCTGCGCCCTGATCGTAACAGGCACGCAGCGCTTTCGAGGAGAACGGTCGTCCCGTCATCGGCTCGACCTCGGCGTAGTTCTTCAGGCGGAAGGCGAGCGGATCGATGCCGCAGGCCCAGGCCATCTCGTCGATCGCGCTCTCCAGCGCGATCGAGCCCGTCGCCTCGCCCGGCGCACGCATGAACAATGGTGTGCCGGTGTTGACGCGCACGGCATCGTGCGAGGTGCGGATCGCCGGCGCGGCATAGAGCGTGTGCGAGGCATCGGCCGCGGGCTCGTAGAAATCGTCGAACGTGCTCGACACGGTCCTGGCGTGATGATCGAGCGCGGTCAGGCGCCCCTCGCCGTCAGCGCCGATGCGCAGGCGCTGGCGCGTCGGCGCGCGATGGCCGACCGGGCCGTACATCTGCTCACGTCGCAGCACGAGTTTGACGGGCCTGCCGACGAGCTTGGCGGCCATGATGCCGAGGGTCGGCGGGCCGGACATCAGCCCCTTCGAGCCGAAACCGCCGCCGAGGAACGGACTGCGGATGTGGATCTTGTCGGGCGCGATGCCGAACAGCTCGGCGATGCGTCCGAGCGACAGCATCAGGCCCTGGGTCGGCATGTCGACCTGCAGGCTGTCGCCGTCCCACGACGCGACGATGGCATGCGGCTCCATCGCATTGTGATATTGCGGCGGCGTCTCATAGGTCGCGTCGATCTGCTTCTCGGCCGCGGCGAGGCCCGCCTCGACATCGCCGTGGGTGTTTTCGGTGGGATTGCCGACGCCGACGACCGGCGGCACGTAGCTCTCGCCTGCGTCGAGGCCGACGAGCGCAGCTTGCACGTCATATTGCGGCGCTAGCAGCGTGGCGCCTTCCGTCGCCGCCTCCAGCGTCTCGGCGATCACCACCGCGATCGGCTGATTGGCATAGCGGACCTCATGGCTCTGCAGCACCTCCATCCGGAACACGAACGGATTGGTCTTGATCTCTGGATCGATCGCGAGCTGCGGCTTGTGGTCGGGCGTCATGACGTCGACCACGCCGGGATGGCGTTTGGCGGCCGCGACATCGAGCGAGGTCACGCGGCCGCGCGCGATGCTGGCGACGGCCATCACGGCAAACAGCATGCCGGGCGGGTGATTGTCGGCGGCATAGGTCGCACGCCCCGTGACCTTGAGAACGCCGTCACGGCGGGTCAGCGGCTGGCCGATGTTCGAGCCGTGGCGCAGATGCGCGGGCGCGCTGGTCAGGTTGAGCTCAGGCATGAATGGCTCCAGACGTCGAGGCAAAGGGAGAGGCCGGCAGCGCGGGGATGCGCGCGGGCGTGCCGGCAGCGGCAAGGGTCAGCGCGCGCACCACGATGCGGCGGGCCAGCTCGATCTTGAAGGCGTTGTCCCCGGACGGCTTCGCGTCGGTGAGCGCGCGCCAGGCGGCCTCCTGGAATGCGTCGGCCGTGGGCGCGACGTTCCTGAGAACGTCCTCCGCGGCGCGGGCGCGCCAGGGTTTTGCGGCAACGCCGCCGAGCGCAAGCCGCGCTTCTGCGATCTTCCCGTTCTCGATCCGCAACGCCGCTGCCGCCGAGACGACGGCGAAGGCATAGGACGTGCGCTCGCGGACCTTGAGGTAGCGTGCATGCGTGGAAAATCCGCGCGCTGCGGCCGGCAGGCGCACGGCGACGATGAGGTCGCCGGGCTCGAGCGCCGATTCACGCTCGGGGGTATTGCCGGGCAGGCGATGCAGCTCGTCCAGCGCGATCTCGCGGCGGCCGTTCCTGCCTTCGATCTCGACGACGGCATCGAGCGCAACCAGGGGCACGCAGAAATCGGACGGGTGCGTGGCGATGCAGCTCTCGCTCCAGCCGAGCACGGCATGGCTGCGGTTCTCGCCATCGCGGGCATCGCAACCAGTGCCGGCCTCGCGCTTGTTGCAGCGGCTGGCGGTGTCGTAGAAATACGCGCAGCGCGTCCGCTGCAGCAGATTGCCGCCGACGGTCGCGGCGTTGCGCAGTTGCGCGGATGCGCCGGAGAGCAGTGCTTCGGCCACAGCCGGGTAGGACTTGGCGAAGCTTGCGTCATGCGCGAGGTCGGCATTGCTGACCAGCGCGCCGATGCGCAACGATCCGTCGGCGAGGGTCTCGATCTGATCGAGGCCATCGAGATGCGTGACGTCGACCAGGCGATCCGGACGGCTGACGCCGCCCTTCATCAGATCGAGCAAATTGGTACCGGCGGCAAGATAAACGGCGCCGGGCTGTGCGGCGGCGCTAACTGCCTCCGTGACCGTGGCGGGCCTGACATAATCGAACTGTTTCATGCGGAGCGCCTCTGGTTGGTCTCGTCCATGCGTCCTTGCGCTTCCTGCACGGCATCGACGATGCCGGCGTAGGCGCCGCAGCGGCACAGATTGCCGCTCATGCATTCGCGGATGCGTTCGGGATCGTTGCCGGCCTGGGCCTCCTGCATCATGCCGATCGCGCTCATGATCTGGCCGGGCGTGCAGAAGCCGCACTGGAAGCCGTCATGGGCGATGAACGCCGCCTGCACCGGATGAAGCTGGTCGCCACGCGCGACGCCTTCGATGGTGAGGATGTCAGCGCCCTCATGGCTGATGGCGAGCGCAAGGCACGAATTGATGCGCTTGCCGTCGACGAGAATGGTGCAGGCCCCGCACTGGCCGCGGTCGCACCCCTTCTTGGTCCCGGTGAGATGGAGGCGCTCACGCAGGAGATCGAGCAGCGTGACGCGGGGATCGTCGAGGACGAAGTCGCGCCGTGCACCGTTCACGGTGAGGCTGATGGAGTGGTTCATACAAGGCTCCGATCAGATATGGACATGGCTCATCGTTCGGCGCGCCACCTCCGTGGCCGCCGTCGATATCGCGCCGACCTGACATGGTCCTGGCCGGCACATGAACGAAGATACGGAGGCACCCTCCGCTTAACAAGGGCTGCCGGAAAATATTTGGAATCTGTCAAAAGCCCGTGGGCTTACAACGCGATGCAGCCCTGCAAAGGTTCTTGCGAGGGTTCAATCTAACCAATTCGTGATCTACATTGCGGAGATGGACGACCACACCGACCAGACCCGAAAGCCCCGCGCCGATGCCGTGCGCAATCGCGAGCGCGTGCTCGAGGCCGCCAAGGTCGTGTTCAACGCGGGCGGCCCGGAGGCCAGTCTTGAAGCTGTCGCAAAACGCGCCGGCGTCGGCATCGGCACGCTCTACCGGCACTTCCCGACGCGCGAGGATCTGTTCGAGGCGGTGTACCGGCGCGAGGTCGAGCAGCTCAGCGAGCTCGCCGAGCAATTGAAGAACGCGAAGGATCCGGTCGACGCGCTCAGGCGCTGGCTGAATTCCACGGTCGAGTTCGTGGCCACCAAGAAAGGCATGTCGGCCGCGCTGGCGCTGACGTTCCAAGGCACGTCGGAGCTCGCCGCCTTTTCAATGGACCGGCTGACCAAGGCGATCGGCTCGCTGCTCGAGCGCGCGGTTGCAGCCGGCGAGATGCGCGGCGATATCAGCCCGGAGGATCTGCTCAGGGCCTTGATCGGCATGTGCTACATGCACGATCAGCCCGGCTGGCAATCATCCGTGCTGCGGATGCTCGACGTGTTCGTCGATGGTTTGCGGGTACAGCCGGCGGGCAGGCCCAAGGCACGCCTCGCGGCCAAGCCCGCCAAGTCGGCGGTGAAACGAAAGCGATAGCCCGCCCGTATGTCCCAAGGGGCGTGCTAGCATCCGCCCGCCGGGATCTCAACGCGGAGCCTGCCATGCGCATTGCCGCCCTGTTCGTCGCCCTCTGTGTCGCTCTCATCGGCCTTTCGGCACGCGCCGACGATGTCTCTACCGCACAGGGCGTCATCCGCGCCCAGGAGCAGGCCTTCGTGCGCGGCGATGCGAGCGCCGCCTATTCCTACGCCGCCCCCGCGATCAAGGAGATTTTTCCTGCACCCGATATTTTCATGTCGATGGTGCAGAACGGCTACGCACCGGTCTATCGTCACAAGAGTTTTGAATTCGGCGAGGGCAAGGTCGAAGGCAGCTCGATCGCCCAGCGCGTCCACATCGTCGATGCCAATGGCGAAGCCTGGGAGGCGCTCTACACGCTCGAGCAGCAGGCGGACGGCAGCTACAAGATCACCGGCTGCACGCTGCTGAAGGCAGGACAGGCAGTTTAAGTCGCAAAACCCGGCCCAGTCCTCACCGAACCCATTCGCGAGCGGATCAGCAGCAGCACGACGATGCCGATATTGAGCGCGTTCCACGCCACGCCGTTGGCGAAGGCGGCGCCATAGGAGCCGGTGGCATCGAAGATCACGCCCGACACCCAGCCGCCGAATGACATGCCGAACACGGAGGCGAAGATCACGATGCCGACGCGGGTTGCGGCTTCCCTGGCCGGCATCGCCTCGCGCACGATGATCGCGTAGCTCGGTACGATGCCGCCCTGGAACAGGCCGAACATCGCCGAGATGATGTAGAGCGAGGCGAGACTGTCGAAGAACAGGTAGAACACCAGCGCAAAGCCTTGCGCCAGCGATCCGACCAGCAGGGTGCGGATGCCGCCGATCTTGTCGGCAAGGTAACCCGAACCGATCCGGCTGACGATGCCGCAAGCCATCATCAGCGACAGCATCTCGGCGCCGCGCGCCACGCCATAGCCGAGGTCGCCGCAATAGGCGACGATATGCACCTGCGGCATCGCCATGGCGACGCAGCAGGAGATGCTGGCGATCGAGAGCAGCACGGTCAGCGTGTTGGTCGAGAGCTTGAGATCGACCCGCGGCGGCGGCGCCTTGGCATGGTCGTGCACGGTGTCATTGCCGATCTGCGCGCGCAGGACCAGAACCAGGACCGTCATCAGGACCACGCAGACGATGCCGATGCCGATATGGGTGTGGCGCCAGCCGATCGACTGCATGCCGAAGTTCACGATCGGCGGCCACATCGTGCCGGCGACATAATTGCCGCTCGCGACGATGGTCACGGCCAGCCCGCGATAGCGCTCGAACCAGTGCGAGGCCTCCGCCATCAGCGGCGCGAAGGTCGCAGACGTGCCGAGCCCGATCAGGAAATAGGCCGCGATGAACTGCCAGAGCTGCGTCGACAGCCCGGCCAGCGTGTTGGCGATGCCGAGGAAGACGATGCTGATCGCCATGGCCCGCACGATGCCGAACCGGTCCGTGATCTTGCCGGCGATGACGCCGCCGAGCCCGAAGCCGAACATCATGAGGGTGAAGGCAAGCGACACCGCGCCGCGCGTGGCGGCGAACTCGGCCTGCACCGCGGGAATCATCACGACGATCGCCCACATGCCGACGCCGCCGATCGAGCCGATCACCAGCGCAATGACAAGCCGCATCCAGGCCTGACGGGAATCAGGGCTGAACGAATCAGGCGTTTGTCCGGGATGAATTGGCGCGTGCACGGCGGGAACATGACCCGCGGATCACAGGAGGGTCAAGCATCGTGGCGCGATATTGGGCATGCGCGGTGCACTGCGGTAAGAAGGAGCTTGGCGGATGCGCGTTTTGCCATTAGTTTGCAATCAGCGTGTGCAACATTTGCCGCGCGAGGAGCATATCGGCGGAATGTTGTTGCGGTTGACGCGATCGGTGCGGATCAGGGTGGGGCGGATCATCGCTCTCGCCTATCTGTTCTGCGTGCTCGCACCCGCCGCGGCACTGGCCTGGGGCAATGGCCCGGCGCCATGCCTTGACGACGCACTCCTCGCCGATCTCGTGCCGGTGCATCACCAGATGCAGGCCGGCCACATGCATGACGGCGCCTCGCACGACCACGCCGGAGCGCATGCGCATCACCAGACCGCGGCACAGGACGCACCGGCGTCGCATCATCATGACGGCAAGGGAACAGTTGGCCCTTGCTGCGCGATGATGTGCGTCAGCGCCCTGCCGGCCGATCTGCCCAGCGTCGCCACACCGGTCCAGCCGATGTCGACCTGCGCGCCCGAGATCGTGGCCAGCCTGCACAGCGCGGCGCCGACCCGGCACTACCGTCCCCCCATCGCCTGATCTGATTCGACGACGTCAGGGCCAGCGCGCTTCCGCGCGCGCGCACCTGTGGTCTCACGACAGATCAAGGATGACTCATGCTTGCGCTTTCCGGGGCGAAGTTCGCCGCCGCATCTGCGGCGCGTAGACGACATAATCGATTCAATTGGGCGCTACTGGCCTTCGCTGCGCTGGCGCTGTCCGGCTGCATGCCGGCAACGACACACATCGCCAGTGCCGATCCTGCCGATCCCGCGGCGAAGGCGGCGCGCGTCGGCTATCGCTCGACCATTGCGCCCTACTCCAGCCTCAGGCCGGCGACGCCGGCGCCGTGGCGCGACCGCAACGACGCGGTCACGCCGCAGCCGAAGCAGGACCGGTAGGAGCGTGCCATGACACATCATTTTGCGCGCGGCCTGTTCGTGTTCGCGGCATTCGGGCTCTCCGGCTGCATGGCGTTCTCGCCGGACGGCGGGATGACGACAGTTTCAGAGCTCACCAGCCAGACCATCAAGAAAGACGTCGCCTTTGTGCGAACGCCTGAGGGCGCGGAGGCCGTCAACGCCACCGTCCGCCGCTTGCTGGCGCGCACGCTGACCGCCGAGACCGCGGTGCAGGTCGCGCTGCTCAACAACAAGGGATTGCAGGCCGCCTATAACGAGCTGGCGCTGGCCGAGACCGAGCTGGTGGAGCAGAGCCTGCCGCCCAATCCGGTGTTCTCGATCTCGCGGATCACAGGCAATGGCGCCAGCGAGATCGAACGCCAGGTGGTCGGCGACATTCTCGCGCTGGCCACCCTGCCGTTCCGCTCGGAGATCGCCCGCGACCGCTTCCGTCAGGCGCAATTGCGTGCGGCGCTGGCGACGTTGCGGCTCGCGGCCGATGTGCGCCGCGCCTATGTCCGCACCGTCGCCGGCAACGAGATGGTGGCGCTGCTCACGGACGCAAAGGCGACGGCGGAATCGACCACACAGCTTGCCGTCAAGCTCGGCGAGACCGGCTCGCTCAACAAGCTCGACCAAGCCCGCGAGCAGGTGTTCTACGCCGAGACGACAGCCGATCTCGCCACCGCGCGGCAGACCGCGACAAGCGCGCGCGAAAGACTGGCACGGCTGATGGGGCTGTGGGACGACGGCCTCGACTTCCGCCTCCCAAATCAGTTGCCGCCGCTGCCACGCCGGCCGCAGACCTTGCCTGGAATCGAAGCCGACGCGGTGGCGCATCGCGTCGACCTGCAGGTCGCGCGGCTGGAGCTGACCGCGCTGGCCAAATCGCTGAACCTCACCGAGGCGACCCGCTTCGTGACGCTGCTCGATCTCGCCGGCATCTCCCGCCGCACCCAGGACCCCGAGGGCCCACCGTTCCGCGAGCGCGGTTTCGACGTGCAGTTCCAGATCCCGATCTTCGACGGCGGCGAGGTGCGGGTGCGGCAGGCGGCAGAAACCTACAACCTCGCCTTCAACCGCCTGACCGAGCGCGCCGTGAATGTCCGCTCGGAAGCGCGCGACGCTTATCGGGTCTATCGCTCCAGCTACGACATCGCGAGCCATTACCAGCGCGAGATCATCCCGTTGCGAAAGATCATCACCGAGGAGATGCAGCTCCGCTTCTCCAGCATGCAGGTCGATATCTTCGCGCTGCTCACGGAGGCGCGGCAGCGCTTGGCGTCACTGCGCGGCGCGATCGATGCCAAGCAAAAATTCTTCCTCGCCCAGTCCGACCTGCAGACCGCCGTCAACGGCGGCGGCGCGCCTGTGTCCGGCGGCGAGAATTCAACCACCATCGCCGCGGCAGCGCCTGCCGATGGCGGCCACTGAGATGGAGGCCAGCATGTTTTCCCGTAGAGGATTTTTAGGCACCGCCGCGCTTGCCAGCGCGTCGGCCATCAGCGGCCGCGTCCAGGCCGCGTCGATTCCGGAAGCCCCCACCATGGACAAGGTGGTGATGCAGCCGCCGCTGCATCCGAGCAGCGGGCCGGATTATCGCCCCGTGGTCACGCTGAACGGCTGGTCGCTGCCGTTCCGCATGAACGGCGACTGGAAGGAATTCCATCTCGTCGCCGAGCCCGTGGTGCGCGAATTCGCCGAGGGCATGAAGGTGAATCTGTGGGGCTACAACGGTCAGTCGCCCGGGCCGACGATCGAAGCGGTCGAAGGCGACAAGGTCCGCATCTTCGTCACCAACAAGCTGCCCGAATACACCACCGTGCACTGGCACGGCATGATCATCCCGAGCGGCATGGACGGCGTCGGCGGATTGACCCAGCCGCACATCAATCCCGGCAAGACCTTCGTCTACGAGTTCGAGATGAAGAAGAGCGGGACCTTCATGTACCACCCGCATTCCGACGAGATGGTGCAGATGGCGATGGGCATGATGGGCATGGTGGTCGTGCATCCGCGCGATCGGGCTTTCCGGCCCGTCGATCGCGACTTCGTCTTCGTGATGAGCACCTATCGCGTCGATCCCGGCACGTATCTGCCGCAGGTCAACGAGATGACCGACTTCAACATGTGGACCTGGAATGCGCGGGTGTTTCCGGGCATCGATCCGCTGCCGGTGCGGCTCGGCGACAAGGTGCGCGTGCGCATCGGCAATCTCAGCATGACCAACCATCCGATCCATCTGCACGGCCACAGCTTTGCGGTGACCTGCACCGACGGCGGCTGGGTCCCGGAGAGCGCGCAATATCCGGAGACGACGACCGACGTTCCGGTCGGCGCCGTCAGGGTGTTCGACGTGCTCGCCGACAATCCCGGCGACTGGGCGTTCCACTGCCACAAATCGCACCACACCATGAATGCGATGGGACACGAGGTGCGCAATCTCATCGGCGTGTCGCGCAAGGACCTCGCCAAGGCCGTCGGCAAGCTCGCGCCTGACGGCATGGCGATGGGCTCGACCGGCATGGCGATGGGCAACATGGAGATGCCCGCGCCCGACAACACGCTGCCGATGATGACCGGCACCGGCCAGTTCGGCCCGATCGAGATGGGCGGCATGTTCACGGTGATGAAGATCCGCGAAGACCTCGCGCGCGACGATTACCGCGATCCCGGCCCCTACAAATTCCCGCAAGGCACCGTCGCCTACGAGGTCGCATCGCCGGCCACCGAGCCGGCGCGGCAGAAGCCGGGCGGCCCGCCGATGAAGAACATGAAGATGTGAGCGTTTCGATGAACCACCAACTGGAGAAGAAGATGAAGACGATCAAACTCGCACTCGCGCTGGCTGCGCTTTCGCTGGCGCCGGCGCTGGCGCACGAGCAGCACGGGCACGCGGCCTTTTCGGCCGGTGAGCCCGGCGATCCCAAGAAGCCCGCCCGTACCGTCGAGATCCTGATGAACGAGATGGACTACGCGCCCGCCAAGATCGAGGTGAAGCGCGGCGAGCAGATCCGCTTCGTGCTGCGCAATGTCGGCAAGGAGGACCACGAATTCCTGCTCGCGACGACCAAGGAGAACCTCGCTCATGCCGAGGTGATGAAGAAGCATCCGCACATGGAGCACGACGATCCGAACGGGGTGCGGCTTGCACCGAGCAAGACCGCGGAGATCCTCTGGAAGTTCACCAAATCAGGCACGTTCGAATTTTCCTGCCTGATCCCCGGCCACCGCGACTACGGCATGGTCGGCCACGTCACCGTGAATTGAAGCGATGGAGAGAACCATGAACCCGATCACCCGCATCGCCGCAGCCCTCGCGCTGACGCTCGGCTTGACGCTCGGTCTTCCTTGCGGCGCGCTCGCCGCCGGCGGCTCGATCAGCGGCGAGGTGAAGAAGATCGACGAAGGCGCGGGCAAGATCACGCTCAAGCACGGCCCCGCCAAGAGCCTCGGCATGGAGGAGCCCATGACCATGGTCTACCGCGTCAAGGACGCCACGATGCTCAAGCAGGTGAAGGTCGGCGACAAGGTGACCTTCGAGGCCGAGGAGGCGGCGTCCGGATACACGGTGACCAAGATGGAGAAGGCGAAATAGGGCGGGCCCCTCCCCGACCATCGTTGCAGGCGAGCCGTGAAGCTTGGGAAGCCCCAATGCACCACGGTGCATTGGGAGCTCCGAAGACGGACCGGCCGGACCGTGCACCGCACCAGGCCAGCCGCCACACGTTGGGGACTGCGGCGTCTTGCCTACAACCCAAAACCTTTTCCACAACCTTAAATAATGCCAACATGACACCCATTGGAGTCATGGAGTGCATTATGGACCAAGATCATATCGACAAGGCCATCGTTGAGAACTACCGGAAACTGCGGACACGAATGGGCGCGCTGACTGCGGCTTTCCCGGTCGTCGTGATTCTGATCGGCCTGCTCTGGGGCATTCGCCTGCAGCCCTCGCTGAGCGATTATTATTTCGCCCAGACCCCTGCTCAGGGCATGGCGGACCTCTATCCCGCCCGGCTCTGGTTCTGCGGCCTGCTCTTCGCCGTCGGCGTGTTCCTGTACCGCTACAAGGGCTTCTCGAAAAATGAAGACCGCTGGCTCAGCCTGACCGGCATATTCACCCTGGGCGTTGCGATCTTTCCGATGGGCATCCCCGACAAGACGAGCCCCTTCACCCTTGCATCGTTCGGCTATCCGAACATCACGCTGCACGGCATCAGCGCGGTGCTGGCGTTCGTGTGTATCGGCGTCATCATATTCTGGTACTCGGACCAGACGCTGTCGCAGATCAAGAACGACGAAACGGCCCGCAAGCGGTTCAAGACGTTCTACTTCCTGGTCGGCGCCTACATGCTCCTGGCGATGGGAGGGTCGGTCGTCATGCACTTCCTGCATACGGATCGGGCGAACGATTCCTACATCCTGTACGTGGAATGGTCCGGCCTCTGGGCGTTTGCGGCCTACTGGTTCGTCAAGAACTGGGAGCTTCGCTTCGTCGCGGAATCGATCAGAAAAGAGTCGGGCAGCCTGTCGCCGATGGGCAATGCCGACGTCGTGCAGTCGCTCTAGGAGCGCGATCGGAGCCGTTCCACCCCTTCCACCGGCCGCAGCCCTGGCGGCCACGGTCCGTATCCCGGCATCCGGGGGCCCCGGCGCCCCCGGATCTGACCTCCAGCCCCCCTCCGTTAACCCTTTGCTAACCATACACCCGGCAAGAATTGCCGGGTGAAGTCGAGTGTCGTCGGCCGCGTAGAACGGGAGCCCCCGTGGACGCCAGTGCGGTGCCTCACTTTCGGAACGGCGGCCCATCGGCCGCCGCGCAGACGTTTGGGGCGCGCGGCCGGCAGTCGCGCGGGGAGGCAGCTACCATGGTCGACGTCACCGCGGGACAGG
>Ga0207426_1000221_pt1 | contig 134756 bp, 124 predicted proteins | sample AraplaMF_Cvi_mMS_FD_184265 | JGI IMG/M metagenome (GOLD analysis project Ga0207426, IMG submission 184265) | Arabidopsis root microbial communities from the University of North Carolina, USA - plate scrape MF_Cvi_mMS (SPAdes) (version 2) | ecosystem: Host-associated > Plants > Roots >... | reverse complement strand
AACACGGTGCCGGATAACGTCCGGCGAGGGCGACCTCAGGGAAAGTGCCACAGAAAGCAAACCGCCTGTCATGACAGGTAAGGGTGAAAGGGTGGGGTAAGAGCCCACCGCATCTCCGGCAACGGAAATGGCACGGTAAACCCCACCGGGAGCAAGACCGAATAGGGATGACGCGGCGGGCCGAAAGGCCTTCCGGCCGGTTTCCAGGCCAGTCATCCGGGTGGGTTGCGCGAGGCAGCGTGCGAGCGCTGTCCCAGAGGAATGGCTGCCACGTTCCGGTTCACGCCGGAGCCATACAGAACCCGGCTTACAGGCCAACTGGCGATTAACTTTTGTGGCGCGGAAAACCCACGATTTCAGACATCACTTCCATATAAGTCTCTGAAATCGAATGATTTCAAGCGGTTTCTCATGCAACCCCGCGAGTGGAAATTCTTTTTGCGAAAGTGTGGTTGCGCGCCTCCTGCGGGAGGGTGATCCTAACCCTTTGTTAAACTTAACGGCTTATAAATTTTTGATCATGCGTCTATTGCAAAACGGGCGCATCCCATTGACGCCCATATGGTCCCATGCTATCCCAAATGCGCACTGCACCAGGGCAATCATTTGCCCATTCATCGCAAAGCAAAGGCGTCTTCCTCTCCGGAAGCGTCGGACGGGTTTTTGCTCATCCGGCTTGCGAAGCTGTGTCTGATATTGGGAGTTTCGGGCGTCTTTTTGTCCGGATCCCTGCGGGAACGGATGTTTCGTGTAATGAGCCGCTTCCTATCGAACGCGACCAACAGGATCGATGCCAAGGGCCGGGTTTCCGTGCCGTCGGCGTTCCGTTCCGTGCTGGCGCAGCGCAATGTCCAGGAGCTCTATTGCTTTCAGGATTTTGTGTTTCCGGCGATCAGCGTCGGCGGTCCGGATCTTCTCGAGAGATTCGAACGGCAGATTGCTGCGGAGGATCCGTTTTCGCCGGATGCGAACGAGATGTCGCTTCTCATTCATGGAGGCGGGGTCTTCATGAAGCTCGACGCCGAGGGGCGGCTGATGGTCACGGATTTCATTCGCGGCTTTACCGGCATCTCGGACGAAGTGACTTTCGTCGGTCGGGCGGATCATTTTCAGCTGTGGCAGCCGCAGGCTTTTGTGGCTGCGCAGGCGCAGGCACGAGGGGAACGCAAGCTGGCGGGCAAGCGTTCCTGAAAGAACGAGGAAACGGAATGGTGGCGAATCCTGGCGGAGGTTCAACTGATGCCGGTGGCGGATCGGTTCGTCACATTCCCGTTCTTCTCGAAGAAGTCCTTGCGGCGCTGGCGCCGGCGCCCGGCAAACTCATCCTCGACGGTACATTCGGTGCGGGCGGTTACAGCTCGGCTATCCTGGCGGCCGGCGCCGAGGTGATCGCGCTCGACCGCGACCCCACGGCGATTGCGGGTGGTCAAGCAATGGTCGCCGCCCATGGCGGCCGTCTCAAGCTTATTCATTCGCAGTTCTCGCATCTTGCCGATCATGCGCCGCGAGGCGGGCTCGACGGCGTCGTGCTCGATATCGGCGTCTCCTCCATGCAGATCGACGAGGCGGAACGCGGCTTCTCCTTCCAGAAAAACGGACCGCTCGACATGCGCATGTCGGCGACAGGCGTTTCGGCCGCCGATGTCGTCAACCGCGCCAAGGTCGCCGATCTCATCCGCATCTTCCATTTTCTCGGCGAGGAAAGCCAGGCGCCGCGCATCGCCCATGCGATCGAGAAGCGCCGCGCCGAAAAGCCGTTCGAGACGACACGCGATCTCGCCGGTCTCATCGAATTCGTCACGCCGCGCAAGATGAAGGACAAGATCCATCCGGCAACGCGCGTCTTCCAGGCGCTGCGCATCTTCGTCAACGACGAGCTTGGCGAGCTGGCGCAAGCGCTGTTTGCGGCGGAGACGGCGCTGAAACCCGGCGGACGGCTCGTCGTCGTCACCTTTCATTCGCTCGAAGACCGCATCGTCAAGAAATTCTTCTCCGACCGAGCCGGCAAGGCGTCGGGTTCGCGGCATCTGCCGGTCGCGCATGAACGGGCGGCAACCTTTGCGGCCATCGGCAAGCCGATGGTTTCGGCAAGCGAGGCGGAGGCGGAGATCAATCCGCGCGCCCGCTCCGCCAAGCTGCGCGCCGGCCTGAGGACGGACGCTGCGGCCGAGGCCGCGGATATGTCGCTCTTTGGGTTTCCCAATCTTGCCAGCCTCGGAAAGCTTGGTGGTTGATATGCTGAAAACCTTCGATCTCGTGCTCATCGGCGTCATGACGGCCACCGCCGCCGTGACCTACACGATCAAACATCGCGCCGAATTGAAGCTCGAGGAGGTTCATCGCCTCGAAGCCGAGATCAAGCTCGAGAAGGATACGATCGACCTCCTCAAGGCCGACTGGGCGCTGCAATCGCAGCCGAACCGGCTGGAGCGGCTGGTCAGGGCCTATAATGACGAATTGCAGCTGCAGCCGACGGCGTCGACGGCGCTGGTGCATGCCAAGGAATTGCCGATGCTGAAATCCGAGGTTCCCGTGCCCGACGTGACGGAGGCCAAAGCCAACGGCGCGACCGGAGCGGGCGCCAAGGGCGCGACCGTGGCCAGCGTCAAAGGCGCGACTGGTACCTCCAAGATACAGCCCATTCCCCAGCCTGCGCCGCGTGGCGCGGCGGAGCCGCACGGCGCAGTGGCGCCTGATGGCGGGGCGGAGGACGACGCAGGCGCAGACGAGATCGAAACGGGGTCGGTGGAATAATGTCGTTTCTTTCCCGCATCATGGTTTTGAAGAGCCAGGCGCATTTCTCCGCCGGCGTCTATAACCGGTTCGGCGGTCCTTCGCCCGCCGGCCTGGCGATCGAGGGATCGCGCAAGAAGAAATCAGGACAGGCGAAAAGCCGCGTCGGCCTGCTGATCCTGGGCTTCATGGGTGTCTACGTCATTATCGGCGGACGTCTCGTCGAATATGCGATGAAGGATCAGGAGGTCGTGTCCAGCATCCTGCCGCCCGACCGGCTGATGGCCTCGCGCCCCGATATTCTCGACCGCAACGGCGAGGTGCTGGCGACCGACATCCGCACCGTCTCGCTGTTTGCCGAGCCCAACAAGATCGTCGATGCCGATGAGGCGGTCGAGAAGCTTGCAACGGTGCTGCCCGAACTCGACGTCAGGGACACCTATAAGAAGCTCTCGGTCAAGACCTCGCATTTTGCCTGGCTGCGCCGGCAGCTGACGCCGAAGCAGCAGAGCCAGATCCTGGCGCTCGGCATTCCCGGCATCGGCTTCCGGCCGGAGAAGCGCCGTTTCTATCCGGGCGGCTCGACCGCCGCGCATATCCTCGGCTACGTCAACATCGACAACCGCGGCGTCGCCGGCATGGAGAAATATATCGACGACCAGGGGCTTGCCGATCTCGCCTCGGTCGGCATGACCAGCGATCAGCCGCTCGAGCCGGTGCGGCTTTCGATCGACCTGCGCGTGCAGAACATCGTCCGCGACGCGGTCGTCAACGCCGTCAACAACTTCCAGTCCAAGGGGGCGGGAGCCGCAGTCATCGACGTGCATACGGGAGAAGTGCTGGCGATGGCGTCGGCGCCGGATTTCGATCCGAACGATCCGCAGGAAGGCGCCAAGGAAGGTTGGCTCAACCGGATGACCAACGGCACCTTCGAAATGGGCTCGACCTTCAAGACCTTTTCGCTGGCCATGGCGCTCGACACCGGCAAGGTCAAGATGACCGACAGTTTCGACGCCAGCAAATCGATCTATATCGGCGGTTTCACCATCCATGATTTTCACGGGCAGCGCCGCTGGCTGACCGTTCCCGAGATTTTCCAGTATTCTTCGAATATCGGCACGGCGCGCGTCATCGACATCGTCGGCATCGACGCGCAGAAGGACTACCTGACCAAGTTCGGCCTGTTGACGAAGATGCAGACCGAGTTGCCCGAAGTGAAGATGCCGAGCCAGCCGCGTGTCTGGAAGAAGATCAATTCGATCACGATTTCCTTTGGCCACGGCGTCTCGACGACAGCCCTGCAGACAGGGGTCGCCGCCGCCGCCCTCGTCAATGGCGGCAAGCTGATCGAGCCGACGTTCCTGCCGCGCACGCGCGAACAGGCCGATCAGATCGCCACGCAGGTGATCAAGAAGTCGACCAGCGACAACATCCGCTATCTCCTCGACTTCAACGGATACAAGGGATCCGGACGTGTCGCCCGCGTGCCGGGCTTTGCCGTCGGCAGCAAGACCGGTACCGCCGACAAGGTGGTGAACGGGCGTTATTCGGCGACGCTGAATTTCAATTCCTTCATTGCCGCATTCCCGATCAATGATCCCAAATACGCCGTGATCACCTTCTGCGACGAGCCGAAGACCGGTGAGAAGCAATATGGCGGAACGATCTCTGCCGGTACTGCCGGCCCGATCGCTCGTGAGATCATCAGCCGCGCAGCCCCCATTCTCGGCATCGAGCCGAAATTCGGGGAGGGCGGTTCGGCCTTGCTGGTGTCTTATTGAGTGTGAATGAATATCGACGCCGATTCGCGAGGGGTGAACCGGCTTCAAGAGAGAAAAGTGCATTCGATGAAATTGCGAGACCTGGCCGGAGATCAGTTTCCGGAACTTGAAGCACAGCTCGAAGGCCCGGCAGGCTTGATTGATATCTCAGGCCTGTCTTCGGATAGCCGCAAGGTGACGCCGGGCAATGCCTTTGTCGCAGTCGCCGGCACCAAGGCGGACGGCGTGGGTTTCATCGCGGATGCCGCCGGCCGCGGCGCTGTTGTCGCGATCGCCTCTCAAGCTATCGATGCTTCCATCCCGGTGCTTGCGGTCAAGGAACCGCGCCGCTTCCTTTCCATCGCCGCCTCGCGTTTCCACGGCAGGCAGCCCGATACCATGGTCGCCGTCACCGGCACGGCGGGCAAGACTTCCGTTGCCTCCTTCGTCAGGCAGATCTGGGCGCATGCGGGCCATGCGGCCGCGATGATCGGTACGACGGGGGTCGTCTCGCCGACGCGCAACGAATATGGCTCGCTGACGACGCCCGATCCGGTGTCGTTGCACGAGTTGCTGGCGGAACTCGCCGAAGAAGGCGTGACGCATGCCGCGATGGAAGCTTCCAGCCACGGCCTCGACCAGTGCCGGCTCGACGGCGTCAAGCTTGCCGCCGCCGCCTTCACCAATCTTGGCCGCGACCACATGGATTATCACCCGACCGTCGAGGCCTATATGGCCGCCAAGATGCGGCTTTTCGATACGCTGTTGCCGAAGGGGTCGCCGGCGGTGATCTTCGCCGACGATCCATGGTCGGCGCAGGCGATCAAGGCGGCGACCGATGCCGGTCACGACGTTCGTACCGTCGGGCGAAAGGGCAATTATCTTTCCTTGAAGCGCGTCGAGCACTTCCGCCACAAACAGACGGCCGAGATCCATATCGGCAGCGAGATCTTCGAGGTGGACATTCCGCTGGCCGGCGATTTCCAGGTCGCCAACGCGCTTGTTGCGGCAGCGCTTGCCATGTCGACTGGCGTGGCCGCGAAGGTTGCGATGGCGGCGCTCGAGAAGCTCGTCGGCGCCTCCGGCCGTCTCGAACTCGTCGGCCATACGAAAGACGGGGCTCTCGCCTATGTCGACTATGCCCACAAGCCGGATGCGCTGGAAAACGTGCTGGGCTCGGTGCGACCCTTCACCACCGGCCGCGTCGTCGTCGTCTTCGGCTGCGGCGGCGACCGAGATCGCGGCAAGCGGCCGATCATGGGCGAAATCGCCTGCCGGCTTGCCGACGTCGTCATCGTCACCGACGATAATCCGCGTTCGGAGGAACCGGCTTCGATCCGGGCGGAGATCATGGCGGCAGCAGGCTGCGCCTCGGAAATCGCCGATCGCGCCACGGCGATCCGCGAGGCTGTGGGCATGCTGAGATCCGGCGATACGCTGATCGTCGCCGGCAAGGGGCATGAGGAAGGGCAGACGATCGGCGGCGTCACCTTGCCGTTTTCCGATCACGCGGAGGTGCGCAAGGCCTTGGAGGAACTGAAATCTTGAGCTGGCTCTGGACGACCGAAGAGATGATCGCAGCGATGGCGGGGCGCCCCTTCGGCACTCCGCCCGAAGGCATCACCGGCATTTCCATCGACAGCCGCTCGATTACTCCAGGGGAGGCTTTCTTCGCGATCAAGGGCGATCGTGTCGACGGTCACGATTACGCGTCGATGGCGATGGCAAACGGTGCCTCGCTTCTTGTCGTCAGCGAGGCGAGGCTTCCGGCCATGGGTCGGCTGACGGTGCCGATGATCGTCGTGGAAGATGTGCTTGCGGCACTCGGCCGTCTCGGCCTTGCCTCGCGCGAACGCTCGAAGGCCCGGATCATCGCGGTGACGGGATCTGTGGGCAAGACGACCACCAAGGAAATGCTGCGGCATGTGCTGTCGCCTTCCGGCAAGGTGCATGCTTCCGTCGCCTCCTTCAACAATCATTGGGGCGTGCCGCTGACGCTGGCGCGCATGCCTGCGGATACGGATTACGGCGTCTTCGAAGTCGGAATGAACCATCCCGGCGAGATCCGGCCGCTGGTGGCGATGATCCGTCCCGATGTCGCCATCATCACGACGATCGCGCCGGCGCATCTCGGCAATTTCAAGAACATCAAGGAAATCGCCGCCGCCAAGGCCGAGATCTTTGAGGGACTTGAACCCGGCGGCCATGTTGTGCTCAACCGCGACAACGACCAGTTCAATTTCCTCGACCGCACGGCGCAGTCGCTCGGCATCGAGCATATCCATTCCTTTGGCCAGCATGCCAAGGCCGAATTCCGGCTCGCAGAGTTCAATGGCTCCGACGAGAATTCGACGCTGTGGCTGACGATCGGCGGCGAGACGCTGGAGGTCGCGATCGGCGCGCCCGGCCGCCATATCGCCGAGAATGCGCTGGCAGCCCTCGGGGTCGTCAGGATCGTCGGCGCCGACATGGAGAAGGCGATCGAAGCGCTTGCGACGCTGAAGCCGGAAAAGGGCAGGGGCAAGCGCCACCGGCTTTCGATCGGCGGCGGCAGCTTCACGCTGATCGACGAGAGCTACAATGCCAATCCGGCCTCGATGCGTGCGGCGATCGCACTCTTGGCTGCCTCCGAGCCGACCGGCCGCGGACGCCGTATCGCCGTGCTCGGCGACATGCTGGAGATGGGCGACTATGCGCAGAAGGTCCATACCGACCTCGCCGTGCCGCTGCTTGCTGCCGGCATCGAATATGTCTGGCTCGCTGGAGCCGAGATGGCTGCGCTCAAGGAACCGCTGCCGGAGAGCGTCCATGTCGAATATCGCGAGAACACGAGCGAATTGACGGATTATGTATTGAACTCGGTCGCGCCAGGCGACGTGTTGATGGTGAAATCGTCTCTGGGCATCGGTTTCGGCAAGATCGTCGCCGCGCTCCTTGACAAGTTCCCGTCATTTGCCGACACGCAACGCGAACTTTGATCGGGTAAACAAGGGGCCCTGAATGCTGATCTGGCTTGTCGAACTGTCGGAATATTTCAAGTTTCTGAACCTGTTCAGATATATTACCTTCCGCACAGGGGCCGCTCTCTTCACCTCAGCGCTGATCGTCTTCCTGTTCGGACCGACGATCATCAACTCGCTGCGCATCCGGCAGGGCAAGGGCCAGCCGATCCGCGCCGACGGGCCGCAGACGCATTTCAAGAAGGCCGGCACGCCGACCATGGGCGGGCTGATGATCCTCGCCGGCATCGTCGGCGCGTCGCTGCTCTGGGCCGATCTTTCCAACGTCTACGTCGTCGCCACCTTGCTGGTGACGCTGGGCTTCGGTGCGATCGGCTTCTACGACGATTATCTGAAGGTGACGAAGCAGAGCCATATGGGCTTTTCCGGCAAGGCGCGCCTCGGCATCGAATTCGTCATTGCCGGCATCGCCGTCTATTTCATGATGCGCACCGCTCTTGCCTCGGGAATTGCCGGTTCGACCTTCGGCTCCTCGATCGCGTTTCCCTTCTTCAAGGACTTCATGATCAATATCGGCATCATGTTCGTCGTCTTCGGCGGCTTCGTCATCGTCGGCGCCGGCAATGCCGTCAACCTGACGGACGGCCTCGACGGGCTTGCCATCGTGCCTGTCATGATCGCCGCCGCCTCCTTCGGCGTCATCGCCTATCTCGCCGGCAACGTGGTGTTTGCCAACTACCTGCAGATCAATTTCGTGCCCGGCACCGGCGAGCTTGCCGTCGTGCTTGGCGCCGTCATCGGCGCCGGCCTCGGCTTTCTCTGGTTCAATGCGCCGCCGGCCGCCATCTTCATGGGTGACACCGGGTCGCTGGCGCTCGGCGGCACGATCGGCACCGTCGCCGTCGCCACCAAACACGAGATCGTCATGGCGATCATCGGCGGCCTTTTCGTCATCGAAACGCTTTCGGTCATCATCCAGGTCGGCTTCTTCAAGATGACCGGCCGGCGCGTCTTCCTGATGGCGCCGATCCATCATCACTTCGAGAAGAAAGGCTGGACCGAAAGCCAGGTGGTGATCCGCTTCTGGATCGTCGCCGTCGGCCTTGCCATGCTCGGCCTCTCGACGCTGAAGCTGCGGTGAGGCGGCGATGATCCCGGTCACGACGCTCAAGGACAGGAAGGTCGCGCTCTTCGGGCTCGGCGGCTCCGGCTTTGCCACCGCCCGGGCTCTGATATCAGGCGGCGCCGATGTGACCGCCTGGGACGACAATCCCGACAGCGTCGCCAAGGCCGCGGCCGAAGGCATCCGGACGGAAGACCTGCACACCATCGATTGGAGCCAGCAGGCGCTGTTCGTGCTGTCGCCCGGCGTGCCGCTCACCCATCCGAAGCCGCATTGGACCGTCGATCTTGCGCGCGCGGCGGGCGTCGATATCGTCGGCGATGTCGAGCTCTTCGTGCGCGAGCGCCGCGCCCATGCGCCCGATTGCCCCTTCATCGCCATAACAGGCACCAACGGCAAGTCGACCACCACGGCGCTGATCGCCCATATCCTGAAATCATCAGGCTACGACACGCAGCTCGGCGGTAATATCGGCACGGCCGTGCTGACGCTCGATCCGCCGAAGACCGGGCGCTACTACGTCGTCGAATGCTCCTCCTACCAGATCGATCTGGCGCCGACGCTGAACCCTTCGGCCGGAATCCTGCTCAACCTGACGCCCGATCATCTCGACCGTCACGGCACGATGCAGCATTATGCCGATATCAAGGAACGGCTGGTCGCCGGCAGCGATGTCGCGATCGTCGGTGCCGACGACAGCCATTCTGTCTTGATCGCCGACCGCGTCGAGCGGGCGGGTGTCAAGGTGGTCCGCATTTCGCGCCGGAACGTGGTGGCTGACGGCATTTATGCCGAGGGCACGAGGCTCATCCAGGCCGCCGGCGGCGCCATGCTGCCTTTCGCCGATCTCGACGGCATCCAGACGCTGCGCGGCAGCCATAATGCGCAGAATGCCGCCGCCGCCGTCGCCGCCTGCCTTGCCGTGGGAGTTTCCGCCGCCGACATCCGCGCCGGGCTCACCTCGTTTCCGGGACTGAAACACCGCATGCAGCCGGTCGGCCAGCGTGGCCGCGTCGTTTTCGTCAACGATTCCAAAGCCACCAATGCCGATGCCGCCGCACCCGCGCTCTCGAGCTACGATCGCATCTACTGGATCGCCGGCGGTCTGCCGAAGGCAGGTGGCATTACGACGCTTGCTCCCTATTTTCCACGCATCGCCAAGGCCTATCTGATTGGTGAGGCGGCGGCGGAATTCGCTGCGACGCTCGGCGAGGCCGTGCCTTACGAGATCTCGGGTACGCTGGAGCGCGCCGTCGCGCACGCTGCAGCCGATGCCGAGCGCGACGAAAGCGGTGCTTCGGCCGTGATGTTATCCCCGGCTTGCGCAAGCTTCGATCAGTATAAGAATTTCGAAGTCAGGGGCGATGCCTTCGTCGGCCACGTGGCAGCGCTTGACGGGATTGCGATGCTGATCGGTCCGGCAACAGGAGAGAAATGACATGGTAAGCCGTGCGGAGCGTGGGCCTCTGGCCGATTGGTTCTGGACCATCGACCGCTTCTTCCTGGCGATGTTCATCTTCCTGATGGGCATTGGTTTCATGCTGTCGTTCGCGGCTTCTCCAGCGGTTGCCGAGCGCATCGGGCTCGAACCCTTCCATTTCGTCAAGCGCCACGCAGCCTTCATGATCCCCTCGATCGCCGTCATGCTCGGGCTGTCGTTCCTGACGCCACGCCAGGTGCGGCGAACCGCGATCCTGATCCTGATCATCTCGATCGCCATGATGGTGCTGGTGCTGTTCGTCGGCCAGGAGGTCAAGGGCGGCAGGCGCTGGATCTGGATCGCTGGCCTTTCCATCCAGCCGTCGGAATTCATGAAGCCGGCCTTCGTCGTCGTCTGCGCCTGGCTGTTTGCCGAACATGCGCGCCAACCGGAAATCCCCGGCAATCTCTTCGCCATCATCCTGTTCGGCATCGTCGCCGCCCTTCTCATCGCGCAACCCGACCTCGGCCAGACCATCCTGACGACGGCCGTCTGGGGCGGGATGTTCTTCATGGCCGGCATGCCGTGGATCTGGATCATGCTGCTCGGCATCGGGGGCGCCGGCGGCCTGCTCAGCGCCTATTACGTCTTCCCGCACGTCGCCGGCCGAATAGACAAGTTCATGACCGGCGAGGGGGACACGTTCCAGATCGATACCGCCCGCGAAGCGATCATCCGCGGCAGCTGGTTCGGCCAGGGACCGGGCGAAGGTATCGTCAAGCGCATCATCCCGGATGCCCATACCGACTTCATCTTCTCGGTCGCGGCCGAGGAGTTCGGCATCGTCTTCTGCATGGCGCTCGTTGCGCTGTTTACGGTGCTGGTCTTGCGCGGCCTCTCGCATGCCTATCGGGAGCGGAACGATTTCAACCGTTTCGCCGTCGCCGGCCTGGTGCTGCAGATGGGCATCCAGTCGATCATCAATATCGGCGTCAATCTCGAACTGCTGCCGGCCAAGGGCATGACGCTGCCGCTGATTTCCTACGGCGGCTCGTCCATGGTGGCGATCTGCGTCACTGCCGGCTTCATTCTGGCGCTGACGCGCCATCGACCGGAAAAGCGTGCGCAGGACCGGAGCCTCTTCCGCGTCCCGCACGGCATGCCGGCGGAGTAGAGGACTATGAGCAAAGGCATCGTGCTGCTTGCCGCCGGGGGAACCGGCGGCCATGTATTCCCGGCTGAGGCGCTGGCCTTCAAGCTGAAGGAGCGCGGCTATTCGGTGCATCTCGTCACGGATAGCCGGGCCGAGCGTTACGCCGGCAAGTTCCCGGCCGAGGAAATCCATGTCGTGCCGTCGGCGACGATCGGCTCGAAGAACCCGGTTGCCGTCGCCCGTTCGCTGTGGACGCTGTGGAGCGGCATGCGCGCGGCGAAGAAGCTGATCCAGCGGCTGCGGCCTGTGATCGTCGTCGGTTTCGGCGGTTATCCCACCGTGCCGCCGCTGCTTGCCGCCACCCGGCTCGGCGTGCCCTCGATGATCCACGAGCAGAACGCCGTGATGGGCCGCGCCAACAAGGCCTTAGCAACCCGCGTGCAGGCCATCGCCGGCGGCTTTCTGCCCGAAGGCGGCGCCGCTTTCCCGGACAAGACGGTGACGACGGGCAATCCGGTCCGCCCGGCGATCATCGCCGCGGCCGAGGTACCTTACACGCCATCGCATCCCGGTGAGGCCTTCAACCTCGTCGTCTTCGGCGGCAGCCAGGGCGCGCAATATTTCTCCAAGGCGCTGCCGACGGCGATCAGCCTGCTCGACGATGCGCTTCGCGTGCGGCTGCGTATCACCCAGCAGGTGCGTCCCGAAGATATGGAAATGGTCAGCGGCTGCGTCGCCAAGCTGGAGATGGGGGCCGATATCGCTCCCTTCTTCACCGACATGGCGGAACGGCTGGCGAAAGCGCATCTCGTCATCTGCCGTTCGGGCGCCTCGACGGTTTCGGAAATCTCGGTCATCGGCCGGCCGGCGGTGCTCGTGCCTTACCCGCATGCTCTCGATCACGATCAGGCGGCCAATGCCGCAGCACTCGCTGCGACCGGCGGGGCGAAGGTGATTGCCCAGTCGGAACTATCGCCGGAGAAAATCGCGGCGATCCTGACGGCTGTCATGAACGATCCGGAAAAGCTTTCGCACATGGCAGCGGCGGCGAAACTCGCCGGCAAACCCGATGCCGCGAACTTGCTTGCCGACATGGTTGAGGCTATTGCCGCCGGACGGACAATTGCGGAATTCAAGAGGACACGCGCATGAAACTGCCAAAGGCGATCGGTCTCGTCCATTTCATCGGCATTGGCGGCATCGGCATGAGCGGCATTGCCGAGGTGCTGCACAATCTCGGCCACAAGGTGCAGGGATCGGACCAGGCCGACAGCGCCAATGTCCAGCGCCTGCGCGAGAAGGGCATCGAGGTGTCCGTCGGCCATCGGGCGGAAAACCTGGGTGACGCCGAAGTCGTCGTCGTCTCGACGGCGATCAAGAAGAGCAATCCGGAGCTCATCGCCGCGCGCGAAAAGCTGCTGCCGGTGGTGCGCCGCGCCGAAATGCTGGCAGAGCTCATGCGCTTCCGCAATGCGATCGCCATCGGCGGCACGCATGGCAAGACGACGACCACCTCGCTGGTCGCGACGCTGCTCGAAGCCGGCGGGCTCGACCCGACCGTCATCAATGGCGGCATCATCAACGCCTACGGCACCAATGCCCGCATGGGCGAGGGCGAGTGGATGGTGGTCGAGGCCGATGAATCGGACGGCACCTTCCTGAAGCTTCCGGCCGATGTCGCCGTCATCACCAATATCGACCCGGAACATCTCGACCATTACGGCAATTTCGATGCGGTGCGCGCCGCCTTCCGGCAGTTCGTCGAGAATGTGCCGTTCTACGGTTTCGGCGTCATGTGCCTCGACCATCCGGAGGTGCAGTCGCTGGTCGGCCGCATCGAGGACCGCAAGATCATCACCTATGGCGAGAATCCGCAGGCCGACGTGCGCTTCACGAATGTGCGCATCGACGGCACGCGCTCGATCTTCGACGTCGAAATCCGCCGCCGCCGCACCGGCCAGGTGATCGAGCTCAAGGGGCTGGTCATGCCGATGCCCGGCCGGCATAATATTTCCAACGCCACGGCGGCGATTGCCGTTGCCAACCGGCTCGGCATATCGAGCGCCGATATCGCCAAGGGGCTTGCTTCCTTCGGCGGCGTCAAGCGGCGCTTCACGCTGACCGGCGAATGGAACGGAGTGCAGATCTTCGACGATTACGGCCACCATCCCGTCGAGATCAAGGCGGTGCTGCGCGCTGCCCGCGAAGCCTGCAAGGGGCGCATCATCGCGGTTCACCAGCCGCACCGTTATAGCCGTCTTGCCAGCCTGTTCGAGGAATTCGCCGCCTGCTTCAACGATGCCGACAGCATCTTCCTCGCGCCTGTTTACGCAGCGGGCGAGGATCCGATCGAAGGTATCGATTCCGTGTCGCTGGTTTCGCGCATAAAATCGGGCGGCCATCGCGACGCCCGCTTTCTCACCTCGGCGGAACTTCTGCCTCAGATGGTCTCGGAGGTTGCAAAGCCTGGCGATTTCGTGGTTCTGTTGGGGGCTGGGAGCATCACATCCTGGGCAGCGGCGCTGCCCAAACAACTGGAAGGCCTTTCGGGAAAGTCCGTATGAAACAGGTGAATGGGGAAAAGCTTCTCGCGTCTCTCGGAGACGGTGTAAAGGATATCCGCGGCCGTATCACGCCGGATGCCCCCATGGATCGCGTCACCTGGTTCAGGGCCGGCGGCCTGGCCGAACTGATGTTCCAGCCGCATGACATCGACGATCTCATCGCCTTCCTGAAAATATTGCCGGAAGAGGTGCCGCTGACCGTGGTCGGCGTCGGCTCCAACATCCTGGTTCGCGACGGCGGCATTCCCGGCGTCGTGCTGCGCCTGTCCGCCAAGGGGTTCGGCTTCGTCGAGCTTGCCGGCGAAAACCGCATCCTGGCCGGCGCCATCTGCCCTGATAAACATGTGGCGGCGATGGCAATGGATAACGGTATCGGCGGCTTCCATTTCTTCTACGGCATTCCGGGCAGCATCGGCGGCGCGGCGCGGATGAATGCCGGCGCCAACGGCGTGGAAACGCGCGAGCGGCTGATCGAGGTCCATGCATTGGATCGCAAAGGCAACAAGCATTTGCTCAGCAATGCCGAGATGGGTTATTCCTATCGCCATTCGACCGCATCCAGCGAGTTGATCTTCACCTCCGTGCTGTTCGAGGGCTATCCGGAAGAGCGGGCGCAGATTCGTGCCGAGATGGATGCTGTGCGCAATCACCGCGAGACGGTGCAGCCGGTGCGCGAAAAGACCGGCGGCTCGACCTTCAAGAACCCGCCTGGCCATTCGGCCTGGAAGCTGATCGACGAGGCAGGCTGCCGCGGCCTCGTCATCGGCGGAGCGCAGATGTCGTCGCTTCACTGCAACTTCATGATCAATATGGGGCAGGCGACCGGCTACGATCTCGAATATCTCGGCGAACAGGTGCGCCGCGAAGTCTTCGAGAAAGAGGGCATCAAGCTCGAGTGGGAAATCAAACGCTTCGGCGTCTTCATGCCCGGCCGGGAAGTGCGCCCATTCCAGGGTGTCACGAGCGAATAACGGTTAGTTCACCGCAAGCTTCAGGCCCTCGCGCGGCGTGACGACGGGCGACCAGCCGAGCACATCGCGGGCATGGGATATGTCGACCTGCAGGGAGCCGCAAAGACGCTGGTAGACGGCGCTCTTTCCCGTCACTCTCGCCCCCATCTGCAACAAGGCGGGAGGGAAGGGAAGCAGTATCGGCTTGACGCCCAAGCCTGCGGCAATTCCTTCGATAAGCCCCGGGGTCGACAGATCTTCCCCATCGCCTGCAAGAAAGGTCTGGCCGGCAGCGTCCGGATGCGTCATGCCCGTGACGATCAGATCGACGAGATTGGGAAGCGCGACCAATGTCCGGCGGTTCTTCAGCGAGGCGAAGGGGAGCGGTATCTTCTTCCGGACAAGTCCGACGAGCAGGGCGAAGTTGCCCCTGGCACCGGGCCCATAGACGAGCGGCGGTCGAATGACGACGATTTCGATGCCTGTTCGGGCGGAGATTTCATGCAGCCCGATTTCGCATTCCAGCTTCGAAATACCATAGGGATCAACCGGCATCGGCGTGTCGTCGTGCCGGAAAGGCCGGCCGTTCTCTTCACCATTGACCTTGATGCTGCTGATGAAGACGAGCCTTTTTACGCCCGCGCGGGCGGCTTGCTCGGCGAGATTCAGCGTGGCGGCAGTGTTGATTTGGCGGAATTCCGTCAGAGGATCGGCCGCGCGGTCATTCATGATGTGAACGCGGGCAGCGAGATGGACAATGACATCGACACCGTCGAGAGCTGCCGTCCAGTCGGTTTCGCTGGTTATCTCGATGGGAAAATGCCGCACATCCGCCGGGAAGCTGGCGGCGGCCGAGCGGGTGGTTACCGCAAGCTCCCATATCCGCTCTTTATGCAGCCTTTCGACGAGGGGGCCACCGACAAAGCCGGCCGCGCCGGTAATGAGGCATCGCATCATCTGTTCCCCGTTTTGCCGTGACTGCTCCGGTTAGCCTGAAGTGCCCACGGTATCAATAAAAAAGCCGCGACGGTGGCCGTCGCGGCTTTTCGTTGATTGGTTATCCGAGGCTCAGACTTCTTCGCGGCCCGACAGCAGGATGCAGACCAGCGAGATCACAGCCGAGGCGGCAAGGTAGTAACCGACATAGTTCAGGCTGTAGTGGGTGGCGAGCCAGGTGGCGATATAGGGGGCGAGCGAGGCGCCGAAGATGCCACCGAGGTTGAAGGTCATCGAGGCGCCGGTGTAGCGCACCATGGTCGGGAAGGGCGCTGCAAGAGCCGCGCCGATCGGACCATAGGTGAAGCCCATCAAAGCGAGGCCGATGATCGAGCACAGGAAGGCGCCGGTCAGACCGCTGGTCAGCAGCGTCGCGTAGAAGAAGCCGAAGATTGCGATGGCAATCGTCGTCAGCGACAGAATGATGCGGCGCGAATAGAGGTCTGAGAGCCAGCCGGAAAGCGGGATCGTCAGGCCGAAGAAGACGACGCCGACAAGCTGGACGACCAGGAACTGCTCTCTGGAATAACCGAGCCCGCCCTTTTCCAAAGGTGTCGTGCCCCAGGAGAGCGTGAAGACCGTCATCAGGTAGAACAGCACGAAGGTCGCCACGGCGATGAAGGTACCGAGGATCAGGCTGCGCAGATGGCCGCGGAAGACCACGTCGATCGGCACGGCGACGCGCTCGTGCTTTTCGACGGCTTTGCGGAACTCCGGCGTTTCGGCGATCTTCAGGCGGACATAGAGGCCGACAGCGACAAGGGCGAGGCTGGCGATGAAGGGAATGCGCCATCCGTAGTCGAGGAAATCCTCGTTGCTCATCGTTTCCGCCAGGATGAGGAAAAATCCGGAGGAAAGGATAAAGCCGATCGGCGCGCCGAGTTGCGGGAACATGGCGTACCAGCTGCGCTTGCCGGGAGGAGCGTTTTCGGTGGCGAGCAGAACGGCGCCGCCCCATTCGCCGCCGAGGCCAAGCCCCTGGCCGAAGCGGCAAAGCGCCAGCAGCAAGGGTGCTGCGATGCCGATCGAATCATAACCCGGCAGCATGCCGATCAGGATGGTCGAAAGTCCCATCGTCATCAGCGCGGCGACGAGCGTCGCCTTGCGGCCGATGCGGTCGCCGAAATGGCCGAAGACCACGGCGCCGATGGGGCGGGCGAAGAAGGCGATCGAGAAGGTGACCAGCGACTGCAGCGTTGCGGCGTTCGAATCGCTTGCCGGGAAGAAGAGATGCGGGAAGACGAGGACGGCTGCCGTCGCGTAGACGTAGAAGTCGAAGAATTCGATGGTGGTGCCGACAAGGCTGGCGATGAGAACGCGAGCCGGAGAATTGACTTGCGCGCTGTTCGAGGCAGGTGTCGGCGATGCGGAGATCGCGTCTGTCATTTTCATTCCAATCAGTGTGTCTATGGAACGCCTTGGGAGGCCGGCGGGTCTTAACGCAATTTCAGATCTAAGAAAACGTCTCCTCGCGTCGCACGCATCGCGTCTCGAACCTGCAGTTTCTCGCTCCTTGCGTGAAGCTTGCTGCGCGCATGCCGGCGCGCTTGACCGGAATCAAATTGTGGCTGAAGCATTATTAACCCTTTGGTTGAAATGGAGGAGGCGCGCATGCAAAAGAGTCTTGTTGCCGAGTTTCTTGGCACATTCTGGCTGGTCTTCGGCGGATGCGGCAGCGCCGTGCTGGCTGCGGCCTTTCCCGAACTGGGGATCGGTTTTGTCGGCGTGGCCTTTGCGTTCGGCCTGACCGTGCTCACCATGGCCTATGCCGTGGGCGGCGTTTCGGGCGGTCACTTCAATCCCGCCGTGTCCCTCGGTCTGACGGTTGCCGGCCGGTTTCCCGCCGCGCGCCTTGTTCCCTATATCGTCGTCCAGGTTGTCGGCGCCGTCGCCGCGGCCGCAGTGCTCTACCTTATCGCCAGCGGCAAGGCGGGTTTCGAGCTCGGCGGTTTTGCCGCCAACGGTTATGGCGATCATTCTCCGGGCGGCTATTCACTGCTTTCGGCGCTGCTGATCGAAGTGCTGCTGACCATGTTCTTCCTGATCATCATCCTGGGATCGACCAGCAGCCGGGTGCCTGCCGGCTTCGCGCCGCTGGCGATCGGCCTCGGGCTGACGCTGATCCATCTCATTTCCATCCCGGTGACGAACACCTCGGTCAATCCGGCACGTTCCACCGGCCAGGCGCTTTTCGTCGGCGGCTGGGCGCTGCAGCAGCTCTGGCTGTTCTGGATTGCGCCGCTTGCGGGTGGTGCGCTCGGCGGACTGGTGTGGAAATTCCTCGACGACGCCGACTGACTGCAAGATATCGAACTATCCCATTGAGCCCGCGTGGTTTTTCCGCGCGGGCTTTTCTCTTTCCGCGGATCGGCGGGCATCCTCGCTCGACATTTCCGAAGAGGTGAAAGTTAAAAAATGAAGGGCGCAGCAAGACGGAGTTAACGAAAGTAAACACTTCATTAACCATAATGATGCTCTAATGCGTGCAGGTCGGACAAAGGCCTGAAACGGAGCAGACAGCTTCGCGCAAGCGTCGCTTTCGAGAATGGAAGTTATTTTTGGGGGTGTTGATGAGTCGCAAGCATGTCGCTGTCCTGATGGGCGGATTTTCCTCGGAAAGGCCGGTCAGCCTTTCCTCGGGAAAGGCTTGCGCAGAAGCCCTCGAAGCTGAAGGCTTCGACGTGACGACGATCGACGTCGCGCGCGATGTTTCCGAGAAACTCGCCGCGCTGAAGCCCGATGTCGTCTTCAATGCGCTTCATGGCCCGTTCGGCGAGGACGGCACCATCCAGGGCATCCTCGAATATCTGGAAATTCCCTATACGCATTCCGGCGTGCTTGCCTCGGCGCTGGCGATGGACAAGGACAAGGCGAAGCTTGTTGCAGCCGCCGCCGGCATTCCGGTCGCCGAATCGCAGGTGGTCAATCGTTTCGCCTTCCCGGCGACGCACCCGATGAAGCCGCCCTATGTGGTGAAGCCGGTCCGCGAGGGCTCGAGCTTCGGCGTCGTCATCGTCACTGAAGACCAGGCGCATCCGCCGCAGGTCGTCAGCTCCCCCGAGTGGCGTTACGGCGAGGAAGTACTCGTCGAGCGCTATGTCTATGGCCGCGAGCTCACCTGTGGTGTCATGGGCGAAACGCCGCTCGGTGTCACGGAAGTGGTGCCGCAGGGACACAATTTTTATGATTACGACTCCAAGTACGCGGCGGGCGGTTCAAAACACGTCATCCCTGCGAAAATTTCACCGAATATTTACCAAAAAATACAAACATTGGCCCTAAGGGCGCATCAGGCAATCGGTTGTCGCGGCGTCAGTCGGTCCGACTTTCGTTACGACGATCGTTTCTCCGAAGACGGCGAAATTATCTGGCTGGAGGTCAATACCCAGCCAGGCATGACTCCAACCTCGCTCGTGCCCGAAATGGCCGGTCATGCCGGCTATTCCTTTGGTCAGTTTCTCCGGTGGATGGTGGAGGACGCGTCTTGTTTGCGTTGACGGTCAAGAGGTTAGGGCGTCCCAGCCATCATGCCGTGCTTCCGATGATGGAAGCCGAAGAGCGGTTCGTGCTGCCGCGCCCGCTGCGCCGGGTCACGCGCTTCCTGATCAGCCTCTGCAGCGGCCGCATCTACATTCCAGCCCATACCGGCACGGTCTCGGCGCTCGCTTTCCTGGCTGCGACAGGGTTTTACGGCATGTCGCTCGGCGGCCACACCGAAGCCGTCGCCCAGGCGACAACGACGGCGGCAGGCTTTGCGATCGAGGACGTGAAGGTCTCCGGCAATTCGGAGACGTCCGAAATCGAGATCCTGCAGCTGATCGGCCTCGACGGCACGACCTCGCTGGTCGCTCTCGACGTCGATGCCGCCCGCCGGAAGATCGCCCATCTTCCCTGGGTCGAAAATGTCGAGGTTCGCAAGATCTATCCGAAAACGATCGAAGTGAAGCTCAAGGAGCGCCAGGCCTATGCGATCTGGCAGCACGGGCAGGAGCTTTCCCTGATCGAGAAGAACGGCAGCGTCATTGCGCCGCTGCGCGACAACAAGTTTTCGGCGCTACCGCTGGTCGTTGGCCGCGATGCGGAAACGGCGGCGGCATCACTCGACGACGCCTTCTCGAAATGGCCCGACGTGAAGGCCCGCGTGAAGGCCTACGTCTGGATATCCGGCCGTCGCTGGGACCTGCATATGGACAACGGCGTCGTCGTCAAGCTGCCGGAAGACGGTATCGACCAGGCACTGGCGACGCTTTCGACGTTCGACAAGGAGCATCAGCTGCTCGAGCGGGACATCGCTGCGGTCGATCTGAGATTGCCTGACAGAACCGCGATCCAGCTGACGCCGGAAGCGGCGGTTCGCCGGCAGGCGGTTGTGACGGAGCGTACGAAAGAATTGAAGAAGGCGGGGCAGAATATATGAGCTTGTTCGGTTCGTCCCATTTCGGATTGCCGCGCCTGAAGCCGCTTTCGTCGAAGCGGTCGCATATCGTTTCGGTGCTCGACATCGGCTCGACCAAGGTCGTCTGCATGATCGGCCGGCTGACGCCGCGCGAGGAAAGCCAGATCCTGCCGGGCCGCACCCATAATATCGAGATCATCGGCATCGGTCATCAGCGGTCCCGCGGCATCAAGACCGGCGTCATCGCCGATCTCGACGCGCTGGAAGGCGTCATCCGTCTTGCCGTCGACGCGGCCGAGCGCATGGCGGGGCTGACCGTCGAGAGCCTGATCGTCAATCTGACGGCCGGCCGCCTCGGCAGCGATATCTACACCGCGACCATCGATCTCGGCGGTCAGGAAGTCGAACTCAACGATCTGAAGAAGGTGCTGTCGGCCGCCTGCCAGCAGTCGCTGCGTCAGGACCGTTCGGTGCTGCATTCGCTGGCGACCGGCTTCTCGCTCGACGGCGAGCGCGGCATCCGCGATCCGCTGGCGATGTACGGCGACGCGCTCGGTGTCGACATGCATGTCGTCACGGCGGAGCGCTCGGCGCTGAAGAACCTCGAACTCAGCGTCAACCGCGCGCATCTGTCGGTCGAGGGCATCGTTGCGACGCCCTATGCATCCGGCCTTGCGGCTCTCGTCGACGACGAGGTCGAGCTCGGCTGCGCGGCGATCGACATGGGCGGCGGCACGACGACGATCTCGGTTTTTGCCGAAGGCAAGCTCGTTCATACGGATGCCGTTGGTCTTGGCGGCCATCACGTGACCACGGATCTCGCGCGCGGCCTTTCGACCCGCATCGAGGATGCCGAGCGGCTGAAGGTCGTGCATGCCACGGCCCTTTCGAATTCTTCCGACGAGCGAGAGCTGATCTCGATCCCGCCGATCGGCGAGGACGATCGCGACCAGCCGTCGCAGGTGCCGCGGGCGCTGGTTTCGCGCATCGTATCGGCCCGAATCGAGGAGACGATGGAACTGATTCGCGACCGTATCCAGCGCTCCGGCTTCAGTCCGATCGTCGGCAAACGCGTCGTGCTGACGGGCGGGGCGAGCCAGCTGACCGGTCTTGCCGATGTGGCGCGGCGGATCCTTGCCCGCAACGTCCGCATCGGCCGCCCGATGGGCGTCTCGGGGCTGCCGACGGCGGCCAAGGGCCCGGCCTTTTCGACGGCCGTCGGCCTGATGATCTATCCGCAGGTCGCGGACATGGAGACACATGCGTCACAGAGCGGTCTGCTCATGTCGCTTGGGGGAAATAACAGCCGGATAGCCCGCATGGGCCAGTGGCTGAAGGAAAGCTTCTGAAATTGAGTAATTGGCCGGCGTGGCGATGCGGCCAGAGAGAGAAGGAACAGGTACCATGACCATCAAGCTGCAAAAGCCTGACATCACAGAGCTGAAGCCGCGCATCACCGTGTTCGGCGTTGGTGGCGGTGGCGGCAATGCCGTCAACAACATGATCACCGCCGGCCTCCAGGGCGTCGACTTCGTCGTCGCCAACACGGATGCGCAGGCGCTGACGATGACGAAGGCCGAGCGCATCATCCAGCTCGGCGTCAACGTCACCGAAGGCCTCGGTGCCGGCTCGCAGCCGGAAGTCGGCCGCGCGGCTGCCGAGGAGTGCATCGATGAGATCGTCGATCACCTGAACGGCACGCATATGTGCTTCGTCACCGCCGGCATGGGCGGCGGCACCGGCACGGGTGCGGCTCCCGTCGTCGCGCAGGCAGCCCGCAACAAGGGCATCCTGACGGTCGGCGTCGTCACCAAGCCGTTCCATTTCGAAGGCGGGCGCCGCATGCGTCTGGCTGAGATGGGCATTCAGGAACTGCAGAAGTCTGTCGATACGCTGATCGTCATTCCGAACCAGAACCTCTTCCGCATTGCCAACGACAAGACGACCTTTGCCGATGCCTTCGCCATGGCCGACCAGGTTCTCTATTCCGGCGTTGCCTGCATCACCGACCTGATGGTGAAGGAAGGCCTCATCAACCTCGACTTCGCCGACGTCCGCTCGGTGATGCGCGAGATGGGCCGCGCGATGATGGGCACCGGCGAAGCCTCCGGCTCCGGCCGCGCACTGCAGGCCGCAGAGGCTGCAATCGCCAATCCGCTGCTCGACGAAACCTCGATGAAGGGCGCTCAAGGGCTGCTGATCTCCATCACCGGCGGTCGCGACCTCACCCTCTTCGAAGTCGACGAAGCCGCGACCCGCATCCGCGAGGAAGTCGATCCGGACGCCAACATCATCCTCGGCGCCACTTTCGACGAATCGCTCGAAGGCATCATCCGCGTCTCGGTCGTCGCAACCGGCATCGACCGGGCGATGAACGAAGCCGCCGAGCGGAACCTCCAGCCGGCAGCAAGGCCCGCTATCCGTCCCTCCGCGGCTGTTGCTCCGGCAGCGGCCGCAGTTCAGCCTGCCCCCGTGATGCAGGCACCGAAGGCCATGGATCCGATCGCGCAGACCATCCGCGAAGCCGAGATGGAACGCGAGCTCGAAATTCCGGCCCCGCGTGCTGCCGCATCGCTGCAGCAGCCGGCTCCACAGCAGGAAACCTTCCGTCCGCAGAGCAAGATCTTCGCGCCTGCGCCGGAAGCTCCGGCAATGCGTCCGGCCCCGGTGCAGCAGCAGGCTCCGGCGCCGGTTATGAGCCAGCCGGTGATAAGCCAGCCGGTGCAGCAGCAGCCGGTCCGGCAGGAGCCGATCATCCGCCAGGCGCCCGAACCGATGCGCATGCCGAAGGTTGAGGATTTCCCGCCGGTCGTCCAGGCCGAACTCGACCACCGCACGCAGCCGGCTTCCGCGCACGCGGCGGAAGAGCGCGGTCCGATGGGCCTGCTCAAGCGAATCACCAATTCGCTTGGCCGCCGTGACGATGACGCCGTTGCCGCCGATATGACCGCCGCACCGCCGGCTGCTTCGCAGCAGCGCCGTCCGCTGTCGCCGGAGGCAAGCCTCTACGCACCGCGTCGCGGCAACCTCGACGACCAGGGCCGCGCGGTTCCGCAGGCCCGGATGATGCAGGAAGACGACCAGCTGGAAATCCCGGCATTCCTGCGCCGTCAGTCGAACTGATACCGTGCTTCGGCACCGTTCATGCCCGGGATCAAGGTCCCGGGCATTGCTGTTTTTCAGGCTGCGATTCGCAAGTGATTTCAATTGCGTGACTTCGTAACAAAGCGAAAGAAACAGTGATTTGGATTGGAGCGCCGGCACACGTAAGTATGGTGCAAGGAAACTGCCTTAGGAGTCCCTTCAACGGGCTCCTGCTGCAGAATGAATGATGACCGCGCCGATCGGACAGACCGCCGGTACGGAAGAATAAAAGGCAGAATTTATGGCAATTGGCTTGCTGGGTTTTCAAACGACGGTATCGCGTCCCGTAACGCTTTCGGGCATCGGGGTGCATTCGGGCGCTGATGTCTCGATCACCCTGAACCCGGCCGAATCCGGCACGGGCGTCGTTTTCCAGCGCTTGCATGACAATGGCGACATCACCGAACTCAAGGCCGTTTCCTCGCAGGTCGGCAATACCGACCTCTGCACGGTGCTCGGCTTTTCGCCCGCCCATTCGGTTGCGACGATCGAGCATGTCATGGCCGCCATCTATGCGCTCGGCCTCGACAATGTGGTGATCGAGGTGCAGGGCTCCGAAATGCCGATCATGGACGGCAGCTCGCTGCCCTTCGTCGAGGCAATCGAGCAAGCCGGTCTCGTCTCTCTCGGCGTCAAGCGCCGCTATATCCGTATCACCAAGCCGGTCAGAATCGAGCATGGCGGCTCCTGGAGCGAATTCCGTCCCTATGATGGTACGCGCTTCGAAGTCGAAATCGATTTCGAGTGCCCGCTGATCGGCCGGCAGAAGTGGGCGGGCGACATGAACGCCGCCGTCTTCAAGGCAGAGCTTTCCCGCGCCCGCACCTTCGGTTTCATGCGTGATGTCGAGCGTCTCTGGGCGTCGGGTCACGCGCTCGGCTCCTCGCTTGAAAATTCCGTCGTCATCTCGGACGACAATACCGTCATCAACGTCGAAGGGCTGCGTTACGCCAAGGACGAATTCGTCCGCCACAAGACGCTCGATGCCGTCGGCGATCTGTCGCTTGCCGGCGCGCAGTTCATCGGCTGCTACCGTTCCTATCGCGGCGGTCACAAGATGAATGCCAATGCGCTGAAGGCGCTGCTCGCCGATCCCACCGCCTACGAGGTCGTGGAGACGTCGACGCCGCGCCAGCGTGTCGCTGCGCGCGAACTGATCGCAGTCAGCGCTTCGGAATTCGCTCCCTGGTCGGCATGACCTCCAGCATATTCTCAAGACCAGGCCGCCTCTTTCCCGGAGGCGGTTTTTTTATATCCGCCGCGTCGGCGGCAATCGGCAGATGCATGGCTGCCACAGGTCGGGAAGAAGATGAAAAGCCCGGTCATTCTGCGGCGGCTGCCACAAAAATGCGTTAATGCCTTATCATTGCGTTGCTCTTGATGCACATTTGTGGCTAGAAACGCCAGCGAGGCGTGGCTGCCGTGGAGCGAGCGGCGGCAGTGGGGTTCTTTCGAATGGGTTATGCAGGATCTGAAGGTATGATGAAGACAGCGCGTGCTTTGTTCGCATCGCTTCTGGTGCTCAGCGCAGGCGCCGCGATCTCCGGTTGCCAGTCGGACCCTGATATCGACATCACCAAGCTCGGCCTCGAAACCGATCCGCCTGATGTGCTCTACACCCAGGGCCTTGCCAATATGAAGGCCGGCAACATGGCGGAAGCGGCGCGCAAGTTCGACGCGATCGACCGCGAGAACCCGTTCTCCGAATGGGCGCGCAAGGCGCTTGTGATGAGCACCTTCGTCAAATATCGCCAGGGCCGCCTGGACGATGCGCTTGCTTCGGGCAATCGCTACATGTCGCAATACCCGAAGTCCCAGGATGCCGCCTATGTGCAGTATCTCATCGGTCTCACCTATTCCAAGCAGATCGTTGACGTGACGCAGGACCAGCGCGCCTCGGCCAAGACGATCGAGGCGATGCAGGCCGTCATCGACAACTATCCGAACTCGGAATATGTCGATGACGCGCAGGCGAAGATCCGCTTCGCGCGCGACCAGCTCGCCGGCAAGGAAATGCAGATCGGCCGCTACTACATGGAGCGAAAGGAATATCTCGCCGCGATCTCGCGCTTCCGCCTCGTCGTCGAGAAATATCCGAACACGAACCAGATCGAAGAGGCCCTGGCGCGTCTAGTCGAAGCTTATTACGCCATGGGCATCGTCGACGAGGCGCAGACGGCGGCTGCCGTTCTCGGTCACAATTATCCCGACAGCCAGTGGTATGCCGATTCCTACAAGCTGCTGCAGACCGGTGGTGCCGAGCCGCGTGAGAACAAGGGCTCGTGGATCGCTGCGGCAGGCAAGAAACTTCTTCTCGGTTCCTGAGGCCAATGCTGATCCAGCTTTCGATCCGCGATATCGTCCTGATCGAGCGGCTGGATCTTGCCTTCGAGACCGGCCTCTCCGTGCTGACGGGTGAGACAGGGGCGGGCAAATCCATCCTGCTCGACAGCCTGTCGCTGGCGCTCGGCGGGCGCGGCGACGGCGACTTGGTGCGCCATGGCGAGGACAAGGGCCAAGTGACGGCGGTGTTCGACGTCGGCATGGATCACGGCGCCCGCACACTCCTGCGCGAAAACGGCATCGATGACGAGGGCGATCTGATCTTCCGTCGCCAGCAATCGGCGGATGGGCGCACCAAGGCCTATGTCAACGACCAGCCGGTCAGCGTGCAGCTGATGCGCCAGGCCGGTCAGATGCTGGTCGAAATCCACGGTCAGCATGACGATCGCGCTCTTGTGGACACCAATGCCCACCGCACTCTGCTCGATGCCTTCGCCGGCCTCACCGACGAGGTTTCGGAGGTTTCCCGGCTCTATCGCCTGTGGCGCGACAGCGAGCGGACACTGAAGAAGCACCGGGAGAAGGTGGAAAGTGCGGCGCGCGAAGCCGACTATCTGCGCTCTTCCGTCGAGGAACTCGAGAAGCTCTCGCCGCAGGATGGCGAGGAGGAAGAACTCGCCGACCGCCGGCAGAAAATGATGAAGGCCGAACGAATCGCCGGCGATATCGCCGAGGCCTCCGAGTTCCTGAACGGCAATGCCTCGCCGGTGCCTCACATCGCCTCGCTGGTGCGCCGGCTGGAGCGCAAGAGCCATGAGGCGCCGGGATTGCTTGAAGACACGGTGACGCTGCTCGATGCCGCGCTCGACCAGCTTTCCAACGCGCAGATGGAAGTCGAGGCGGCGCTGCGCAAGACCGAATACGATCCGAGAGAACTGGAGCGGGTGGAGGAGCGGCTTTTTGCGCTCCGCGCCGCCTCGCGCAAATATTCCGTGCCCGTCACCGAGCTGCCGGCGCTTGCCGTCCGCATGATCGCCGATCTCGCCGATCTCGACGCGGGCGAGGAGCGGCTTGCGCGGCTCGAAGCAGAGGTCGGCCTGGCGCGGGAAAATTACGATACGGCGGCGCGCTCGCTCTCCGACAAGCGCCATCATGCCGGCACGGCACTGGCTGCGGCCGTCATGACCGAGCTGCCGGCGCTGAAGCTCGAACGCGCCCGTTTCATGGTCGAGATCACCACCGATGCGCACGAGGCTCTGGCTGAAGGCATCGATGTGGTCGAGTTCCATGTCCAGACCAATCCCGGCACGCGGCCGGGCTCGATCATGAAGGTTGCCTCCGGCGGCGAACTCTCGCGTTTCCTGCTGGCGCTGAAGGTGGCGCTCGCCGATCGCGGATCGGCCCCGACGCTCGTCTTCGACGAAATCGACACCGGCGTCGGCGGTGCGGTGGCCGATGCGATCGGCCAGCGGCTGAAGCGGCTGTCGGAGCGTGTGCAGGTGCTGTCGGTCACGCATGCGCCGCAGGTCGCAGCACGGGCAGCGACGCATCTGTTGATCTCCAAGGGACCGGCGGCCGAGGGATCCGAAAAGATCGCTACGCGCGTCGCGACGATGGCGCAGAAGGACCGCACCGAGGAGATCGCCCGCATGCTGGCCGGGGCATCGGTGACCGAAGAGGCGAGGGCGGCGGCAAAGCGGCTGCTGGCCGGCAACGGCTGATCGCAACTCAGCTGTCGGTAAGGCCGACGGCGGTGACGAACATCTCGCTTTGCGCTATCCGTAACATTCCGATCCGCGCCGATCCGTTGCCATGCGCCTTTTCCATTTCAGCGATGATCCCGACATTGCGGTGTTCGAACCGCGCCCGGTTCGCGTACCCTCAATCCGCCCGGCTGGCCGGGAATGGCTGAACGGTCCGCTCGTTTGGGCAATCGATGGCGACCATGACTTCATGTATCTCTTTCCGCGCGACTGCCCGCGGATCCTGATCTGGGCCACACCCGAGACGCCGGAGGCCGAACAGCGGAACTGGCTCGGGGATTGCCGGGCCGCGGCCTATGTCGAGCGTCACTGGTTGGAAAGGCTCTCGGCGGAGACGATCCATCGCTACGAGCTGCCGGCTGGGGATTTCGAGGATCTGGATGATGCCGGCATGTGGGTGGCCCGCAGACGCGTTGTTCCCATCGAGCGCACCGCCATCTCGCGGCTCGACCGGGAGTTTGCGCCGCGCAGGGTGGAGCTCAGGGTGGTCGAAAGTCTTCGGCCGTTGAAGAGCCTTGGGAATACCGGCCTGCATGTCAGCGGCATCCGACTACGCAATTGTAACCCGCAAGATCATATGGCACTAAGCGGGATTATCTGGGAATTGCCGGGAAGTGACGGTTTAAGCCTTGAACACTAAGGGTTTCGGCCAAGATCGCGGTACTTGGTGCGATAACGTTCGCGCAAGATCAAATGGCAAAATCTAGGATCACAAGCCACTCTTCGTCGAGCTGACGATGGGTCTGTATATAATGTATTGCGATGTGCCCCGCAGAGTGACAGCGCCGCAATATCGGCTTCGAAACGTAACAAGGTTCCCCCGCTCGCTGTCGCGCCAAATTCGCTTCTCCGTTTTGCACATTGTTGGGGGGGCGATATCAAGGTCATCGACTTCGGGCCTTCCGTATTGTGCGCGGAGTTGTACACTAAGCCGCACGGCCTGCTCGTAGTCACGCATATAGAGAACAACTGCAGAAAGCTTTTTCTTATCAAATAGATAATCAGCAGTGAACTCCTCATCTCCTGCCTTGTAAGGCCCCGAAAGAAGCGGCTTTCCGTATGCCGGAAGGGAACGGTCTTCGATCGCTGCCCCGACCACGGGTTCAAGTTGCATCCCGCTCGCTCTTAGCTCTTCCAGTGATTGACCCCACCGTGTGCCTTGCCAATCCGCGTAGACATAAGTGGCTGTAAACGCAGAAATTAATAGGGTGCATAGAAAAGTGGTTCGGCCGGTCATATCGACCTTCCAAACCACATTACGCGACCCGCGATATGCAGATCCGGGACTTCTGCAATTGGCACGTCTTCGCGTGGGTACCGCTCATTGTCAGATATCAGCGTCAGCGAGCCGTCGCGCTTAAGGTGGACGCGTTTCGCCAGGACGTTGCCCGCATAGATAATGACGTAGATGGCATTGTCTCGAACCTGGCTTATCGAGGTGTCGACAACCAAGATGTCGCCGTCGCGGATCGTCGGCTCCATGCTGTCGCCTTTGACGTCGAGCACGCGAGCGGCCGCCGCATTGATGCTCCTCTCACGGAGCCAATTCCGATTAAATGCAAGGATATCAACGGTATCTTCGCTGACAACAAGGGAACCCAGACCCGCCGACGCCTGGACATCCAGGCGCGGGATAAAAGCAATTTCATTCACAATGCGACCACGAATATCAAGAGCGCCGCCCTCGAACGCATCCTCCGGCGGCCTAATTTCCTTTGAACCTGTGCCGGCAATTAACCACTTAAGGTCGACCTTCGCAACCTCCGCAATTTTAAGGGCGATATCTGCCCCTGGCATCCCTCCCTTGAGGTAGCCGCGCAGCGAATTGTCACTGATTCCCGACTTTTTCGAAAAACCGTGAATTGATTCGTCTCCGACGGCCTCAAGTAGTCGATCTGCAAAGGTTGTTCCCGACATTCCGCGAACTATGACCAAGCGTCAGACTTTGGATTCGCAACAAGCGAGCCAAAAATCCTTAACGCTCTCAAAGCCTTAAGTGTTGATTGCCACTGAGAACTGACCCAGTTTGACGGGATATTTCCATCGAGAATTGGCTCTGACCCACATTTGCTGCTGTCGTATAGGAGTTTTTTGCTGATTCACCGGAGGATCAGCAATGGGCCATCGATTGCCGCATGCGAGTCTCGCGCCGTTCGGCTTTGCAGTAGAAGCCGTGGAGATCGTTGGGGAATGTGTTCAAATTCGGCTTCGATCGCGCAATCCATCAGCAGTTTGTCCAGCCTGCGGGCGAGCAAGCCGACGAATTCAAAGCCGATATGAGCGGCGACCTGCTGACTTACCTCTCAGTGGCCGGCGGGTAGAGCTGACAGTCGTGACGCGTCGGTTCTGGTGCGATGCCGTACTGTGTGGCCGGCGTATCTTCAGCGAATAATTCGGGGACAACGTGCTGGCTCGCTATGGTCGACGCACCCACAGGCTGGAAACGATTGTTCACCACCTCGGCCTGGCGCTCGGCGGTAGACCTGCCGCAGCATTTGCCGAACGCCTTATGGTGCCGGTGAGCAACGACACGTTATTGCGGGTGGTTCGCCGCCGTATTGGCGATCGGAACGAAGACCTCAAGGTTATAGGCATCGACGATTTTGCCTTCAGGCGCGGGCAAACCTACGGAACGATTGTTTGTGACCTTGAACGGCGGAGACCCGTCACCCTTTTACCGGATCGTGCGCTGGATACGTCTCGAACATGGCTTGCCAAGCATCCGTCGATATCGATTGTCGCCCGTGATCGGGGCGGTGGCTATGGTGAGGCCATAGCGAAGGCGTTGCCCGATGCTGCGCAGGTCGCCGATCGGTGGCACCTGATGGAGAACTCCAGCCGGGCCTTCCTCGACGCCGTCGGCAAGTCGATGCGGCAGATCAGGCAGGCTGTCGGCAGCAATGTCGTTGATCCCAAGCTTCTGACATACGCTGAGAAGCTGCAGTATGAAGGATATCTACGCCGGCAGGAAACGAACGAGGCGGTCCGGGAGCTGTCGAAGAAGGGAACATCCATTCGACAGATCGTGCGGCAAACCGGCCATAGCCGGAAGCTCGTTCGCGACATTCTAAGGGGTCAGCGTCTCGACGTATTCCGAACGCGACCCAGCTCTCTGGATAGCTGGCTGCCCTGGCTCAACAGCCGATGGGAGGAAGGGGCGCGGAACGCTTCGGCACTTTGGCGTGAGATGAAGACGAAGGGTTTTGCGGGGCAGAGTGGCGTCGTCTCGCAATGGGCGCAACGCCGACGTCTTGCGGAAAAGGCCAATCAGATCGGGTTCGCCAGAACGCCATCCGCACGGGTCATCGCACGGCTCATGACCACCGCACGCGATGACCTTGCGAAGTCCGAAGCGATCCTCGTAGCGGCGATCGAGGTGAACGTCCCGGAGCTTGTAGTCGCCCGTACGGCCATCGGCGATTTCCAGTCCATGATCCGCTCGAAGACAGCGCGAAAGCTCGACGAGTGGTTGGAAGCCGCTAAAAACAGCTTGGTCGGATCGTTTGCTGGCGGCGTCGAAAAGGACCTCGATGCTGTCAGAAATGCGATCATCTCACCGTGGTCAAATGGTCAGACAGAAGGCCAGATCACGCGCCTGAAGCTCATCAAACGCCAAATGTATGGACGAGCAAAGCTCGATTTGCTGCAAGCAAGACTGATCGGCGCATCGTAGGACCGGAACGTCAGCAAATGTGCGTCAGAGCCCCTAACGTACCCGGCTTTTCTTTGGCCGCCTGAGCTTCGCGCATACGCAACGCTGTAATCACCGCTTCTGGCCCGGCGGGGTGGATAAGGCGAATTTCGTTCACAGACGCGTTGCCTAATCAGTCAGTCTCTGTTGCCATCTGATGTTGCGCGATTTGCCATTCGATTTTGCGCGCTACAGCAATGTGAGCGATTGGGAACTGGATGGGTAGACCGATCTTCCTGGTGCGGCATGCGCGGCCTCTCTTTTCATCCGGCGATTTTGCTCTAAAAACAATCCAGATTTCTGGCCAGATTCCCTGGAGTGTTATTCCATGTCCACCGAAGGTTCCGCCGTCGACACGTTGACGATCGAAGAGGCTGCCGCCGAGCTCGAACGGCTGGCAAAGGAAATCGCGCATCACGATGCGCTCTATCACGGCAAGGACCGGCCGGAGATTTCGGATGCCGATTACGACGCGCTGAAGCGCCGCAATGATGCGTTGGAAGCGCGCTTTCCCGAGTTGATCCGCGAAGACAGCCCATCGCGGCGTGTCGGTGCAGCGCCCTCCGTCACGTTCTCGCCTGTCGTCCATGCGCGGCCGATGCTGTCGCTCGACAACACCTTCTCGCAGGAGGATGTGCAGGATTTCGTCGCCGGCGTCTATCGTTTCCTCGGCCGTCTGCCGGACCAGTCGATCGCCTTTACCGCCGAGCCGAAGATCGACGGTCTCTCGATGTCGATCCGTTACGAGAACGGCAGGCTGGTGACAGCTGCGACGCGCGGCGACGGCACGACCGGGGAGAACGTCACCGCCAACATCCGGACCATCGCCGAGATCCCCAACGAGCTGCCGAAAGGCGTGCCCGCCGTCGTAGAGATCCGCGGCGAGGTCTATATGGCCAAGAGCGATTTCCTGGCGCTGAACCGGCAGATGGAGGCGGAGGGCAAGCAGACCTATGTCAATCCGCGCAATACCGCGGCGGGATCGCTGCGCCAGCTCGACGCCAAGGTGACGGCGAGCCGCAAGCTGAAATTCTTCGCCTATGCCTGGGGCGAGGTGTCGGAGATGCCCGCCGACACGCAATTTGGGATGGTGCAGACCTTCAAGGACTGGGGTTTTCCTGTGAACCCTCTAATGAAGCGGTTGAATTCGGTCGCCGACATCCTGGCGCATTATGACGAGATCGGCCTAGAGCGCCCGGATCTCGACTACGACATCGACGGCGTCGTCTACAAGGTCGACAGCCTCGAACTGCAGCAGCGCCTCGGCTTCCGTTCGCGCTCGCCGCGCTGGGCGACGGCGCACAAATTTCCGGCCGAACAGGCCTTCACCGAGGTCGAGAAGATCGAGATCCAGGTCGGCCGCACCGGGGCGCTGACGCCGGTGGCGAGGCTGAAGCCGATCACCGTCGGTGGCGTCGTCGTCACCAATGCGACGCTGCACAACGAGGACTACATCAAGGGCATCGGCAATAGCGGCGAGCGAATCCGGCCGGAGGACCACGATATCCGCGAAGGCGATACCGTCATCGTCCAGCGCGCCGGCGACGTCATACCGCAGATCCTCGATGTGGTGATGGAAAAACGCGCGGCCGATGCCAGCTCATACAACTTCCCGAAAACATGCCCGGTCTGCGGTTCGCATGCCGTGCGCGAGGTCAACGAGAAGACCGGCAAGATGGATTCGGTGCGCCGCTGCACCGGCGGCTTCATCTGCCGGGCGCAGGCGACGGAGCATCTGAAGCACTTCGTTTCACGCAACGCCTTCGACATAGAAGGGCTCGGTTCGAAGCAGATCGACTTTTTCTTCGAAAATGAAGATCCGTCGCTGCAGATCCGCACTGCGCCCGATATCTTCACGCTGGAGGAGCGCCAGCAGCAATCGCTGACCAAGCTCGAAAATATCGACGGCTTCGGCAAAGTCAGCGTCGGCAAGCTCTATACGGCGATCAACGAGCGGCGCAGCATTGCGCTCCACCGTTTCATCTATGCGCTCGGCATCCGTCATGTCGGCGAGACCACGGCGAAGCTGCTGGCGCGCTCCTATGGCACCTATGCGGCCTTCGAAGCCGGGATGCGGGAGGCCGAGACGCTTGCCGGTGACGCGTGGAACGATCTCAACGCCATTGACGGCATCGGCGAGGTCGTCGCGCGCGCCATCGTCGAATTCTACAAGGAGCCGCGCAATGTCGAGGTGATCACCCGGCTGCTCGCCTCGGTGACACCCGAGGAGGCCGAACAGCCGGTGACGGCCGGCAGCCCGGTCGCCGGCAAGACTGTCGTCTTCACCGGTTCGCTGGAAAAATTCACCCGAGACGAGGCGAAGGCGAGGGCGGAAAGCCTCGGCGCCAAGGTGGCGGGATCGGTCTCCAAGAAGACCGACATCGTCGTCGCCGGCCCCGGCGCCGGTTCCAAGCTCGACAAGGCACGCGAGCTCGGCGTGCAGACGATGGACGAGGACGAATGGCTGGCGCTGATCAGCGGGTGAGGTCAACAGTTGATATGTTCCCAATTTGGGAATATATTTGACTCATGCAGATCATTGCCAAATCGACGCTTCGAGCATTCTGGGAGCGCCATCCACAGGCAAGAACCTTGCTTGGCGTTTGGTATTCGACCGTCAGCAGGGCGGAATGGACAGGTCCGTCGGATATCAAGACGATGTTCGGAGCAAATGTGGACTTCGTAGGCGACAATAGGGTTATTTTCGATATCGGTGGCAACAAATACCGGCTGATCGTGCATGTCGCCTATCGATACCGGCGGGTCCTCATTAAGTTTGTCGGTACACATGCGGAATACGATAGGATCGATCCGGAGACAGTGGGATGAACAATATCAGACCAATCAAGACGGCCGCGGACCTTGAATGGGCAATCGGCGAGATCACTCCTTATTTCGATAATCCGCCGGAGCAGGGAACGACGGAGGCCGATCGTTTCGATGTGCTTGCGGATTTGATCGAGGCCTATGAGAACCGGCATTTTACGGCGGCCGATCTGGAGCCGATCGATTTTCTCAGTGGTTTCATGGAGATGACCGGCCGCACTCAGAGCGACCTTGCCGAAGTGCTGGGCTCTCGTTCGCGCGCTTCGGAAATTCTCAACCGCAAACGCGCATTGACCGTCGAAATGATCTTCAAGCTGCAGGAAGCTTGGGGCGTTCCGGCAGAGTGCCTTGTGAAGCCTTATACGCTCGCCGTCGCTTGACGGTGGGTCGGGAGATTGACCGCAAGCCGCCAACCTCATTTGTTCATAGCCTGAGCCGCGCCATCGTATAGGCGTCGACATATTGACCGGCGCGATATCCGAAAGCTCTTAGCAGGCCTTCCTGTTCGAAGCCGAATTTCCGGTAGAGACCGATGGCGACATCGTTGTCTGTATAGACGGTCAGTTCCAGCCGTTTGATATCGAGCCAGTCGTCGGCAGCGTCGACAAATGCGCCGAGCAGGATCCGTCCGAAGCCGCGGCCGGTGAAGTCGTCATGCACGCCCATGCCGATGCTGGCGACGTGCTGCCTGCGGCCGGAAAGACGGTTGAGGCCGCCACTGCCGACGATCTTGCCATTCAGGGTGACGACAAGGTTGAGCGCGCCCGGAGAGGGATTTTCCATGTGTTTGCGAACCCCCTCGACCGCCTGGTACGGCGGCCGCAAGGTGCCTGCCCGGTAGCCCGGCATATTTATGAGATCAGTGATCTCCTCGGCGTCGGAAAGGCGGACGGCGCGCACGAAGACGCCATCCGGCAGGGGCGCTCGGCCGTGAGGTTCATTCTCTTCGTTTTCGGACATTCATGCTCTCCATCGGTGTCGGGAGGAGAGCCGGTTTCCGAAAACCCTGCTCGCCTCGGCAGGGTTTCGGGATGATCGGATCGCTGCTAACGCGCCATCGCTCCCGCGTACCCTTCAAGGGTCGTGGTGTGATGAATAAGCGCTGCCATGGTCACGAAGCCGATCATGGCAGGTAGATTTCGATATGCGGGGTAAAAAGTCAACCATGCGTCGTGCCGAATTTGCGCGGTGGGAAGCGGGGCGGTATTCCTGTGCCTGGAGAAACGATTCGGGTTGCGGCATTGAAAACCATCGCGATTGACTTCGAGACGGCGAACGAACAGCGCGGCAGCGCCTGTTCCGTCGGCCTTGCCTGGATCGAGGAGGGCAGGGTGACGCGCGTCGAGGAGCGGCTGATCCGGCCGCGGGACATGCGGTTTTCCGGCATGAACATCGCAATCCACGGCATCCGGCCGGAGCATGTCGAGGATGCGCCTGAGTTTCCCGAGGTGATGGACGAGTTCGAGGAGGATTTTCGCGGCGCCACGATGATCGCGCACAATGCTGCCTTCGATTTCAGCGTCTGGCGGGCGTGTCTCGATCTCTACCGGCAATCCTATCCGGAGCTTACCTATCTCTGCAGCCTGAAGATGGCGCAGCGGATCTGGCCGCATTTCCTCTCGCACCGGCTGAACCTGATCGCCGAGCATCTCGGCCTGCGTTTCGTGCATCATAACGCAGCCGAGGATGCAGCGGTCTGCGCGGCGGCGGCGATCGAGATGGCGAAGGCGGTCAAGGCCAACGCCGTTCACGCCATACCGGCGCTGATCGGCATGAGGCCTGGCCGGCTGACGGCGCGGGCCTACGAGCCCTGCACCTGCCGGAAAGGCTGAGCGTTCTCGCAACGGCGATTTCTTGCAAAGCATGGGTGCATGCTTATCTAGAATCCGGATCATTCAGGGAGCCGCCATGTCCAAGCTGCGCAATCTTCTCCTCGCCGCCTTCTCTTTCTCCGTTCTTTCCGCCGGGGTCGTCTCGGCCGAGGTGGTCGGCAAGGTCGGGGTCGACTGGATCGGCAACGACATCATCGTCGAGGCGGTCTCCGACCCTGAGGTCAAGGGCGTTACCTGCCACGTCACCTATTTCGACCGCAGCCTGATCGACCGGTTCAAGAACGGTAACTGGTTCGAGGATCCGTCCAACAACTCCATTGCCTGCCGGCAGACGGGGCCGATCGAGATCGGCAATATTGACCTGTCCAAGGATGGCAGCGAGGTGTTCCGTCAAGGCATGTCGCTGATCTGGAAGACGCTGGTCGTCAACCGCATCTACGACAAGACCAACGACACGCTGATCTATCTCGCCCATTCGCGCGAACTGACGGACGGTTCGGCGAAGATGTCGATTTCGACCATTCCGCTCTACGGGCAGAATGTGACGTGGAAGAATGGGAAGCCGTGAGTGTGGGGAGGTTCCGGGATCTTTTGCGCTTGCGATAAAGGACCCCGCCCCAAACCCCTCCCCACAAGGGGGAGGGGCTTAACTTGTCGCACCGCTTTCCAGATCTTCGACGTTTCGGGAGAAGCGAGGCGGGGCCTGAGTTTAGTCCCTCCCCCTTGTGGGGAGGGGTTGGGGAGGGGTTTTCCTAAAAACTGATCCGATGCCGGCTTTATGCACACCAAACGAAAAAAAGCCCGGACGAGCCGGGCCTTTCAATACGCAAATGGAGAAATATCAAGCGGCCTGATTCAGCTCGTCGGCGATGACCGTGTCGAGGTTCAGGAAGCAGACCATGGTCTTTTCGAGCGCGACGATACCGCGGCAGAAGGCGCGCTGGGCTTCCGGGATGATTTCCGGCGGCGGCTGCAGGTCTTCGCTCTTGATGGTCATCATGTCGGAAACCTGCTCGACCAGCAGGCCGACCAGCTTGCCGGCGATGTCGGTGACGATGATCGCCGAGCGCTCGGAGGGCTCGGTCATCTTCATGCCGAGGCGGCAGGCCATGTCGATGACGGGGATCACCGCACCGCGCAGGTTGATGAGACCCAGCACGTAGGGCGGGGTGTGCGGCATCGGCGTCACCGGCGCCCAGCCGCGGATTTCGCGGATGGCCATGATGTCGATGCAGAACTCCTGGTCGCCCAGGTGGAACGAAACGATTTCGAGATAGGCGCCCGATTGCTTGATGGCGTTGTTGTTCATGGTCAGAATTCTTCCCAGTTGTCCCCGGCGGGAGAGGCGATGACTTTGGCGGCAGAACCGCCGTTGAATGCGCCCGCGACTTTGCCGATCAGGTTGCGCGCGGGAGATGGTCTCGAATGCGAGGCGGCATTTGCCTCTCGCGGCGTTTGCCGGGCGCTCATGCCCTCGCCGGTCTTGAACTGCTTGACCAGTTGCGTCAGGTTTTCCGCGTCGATGGCGAGCGTGTGGCTTGCGGCGTTCGTCTCTTCCACCATGGCCGCGTTCTTCTGCGTGACCTGATCCATCTGGCTGATGGACGTATTGATTTCATTCAGTCCCACTGATTGTTCGCGCGCAGAGGTTACGATTGATTTAACATGTTCGTCGATGCGCAGAACATCTTCGCCGATCTGGCGAAGTGCTTCGCCGGCTGCCGTCACCAGTTCGCCGCCGATCTTCACTTCGTCGCCGGATTTTCCGATCAAGGTCTTGATATCCTTGGCAGCGCCGGCGGCGCGGCCGGCGAGTTCGCGCACTTCCTGGGCAACGACGGCGAAACCCTTGCCGGCTTCGCCGGCGCGTGCCGCCTCGACGCCGGCGTTGAGCGCCAGAAGGTTCGTCTGGAAGGCGATCTCGTCGATGACGTTGATGATCTTGCCGATCTCGCGGGACGCGCCTTCGATTCGCTGCATTGCCGCCATGGCATCGCCGACGACGATATCCGACTTCGCCGTGTTCTCACGGGTATGGGTGACCATGTGGCCGACTTCCTCGGCGCGGTTGGTCGCGTTGCGGACGGTGGCGGTGATTTGGTCGAGAGCGGCCGACGTCTCTTCGAGCGAAGCGGCCTGCTGTTCGGTACGCTTGGCGAGATCGTCTGCGGCAGCGCGCATCTGCCGGCTGTTCGCCTCGATCGAGCTACTGTTGACGGCGATGTCGCTCATCGCCTTGCGCAGCGTCGCCGTCGTCTGGTTGAAGTCGCGGCGCAGGCGCTCCAGTTCCTCGCGGAAAGGCTGGTCGATCGTAACGGTCACGTCGCCTTCCGACAGGCGGGTAAGGCCGTGGCCGAGAGCGGTGACGGCGGCGTTCAGAGCTTCGGAGTCGGCGAGCTTTGCGGCTTCGCGCTCACGTTGCTCGGCATCGCTGCGCTGCCTGTCGGTCTGGCTCTGCGTCTCGAGGTTACGCTTCTCGACGGCGGCGAGGCGGAAGCTGTCAGCGGCGCGAGCCATTTCGCCGATCTCGTCGCCGCGGGTCTTTTCGGCAACGTCACTGGCGAGATCGCCGTTCATGATGCGCTGCATGCTTTCGCGCACGGCGCCGATGCCGCGGCGGATCGAGCCGCCATGGACATATTGCAGGATACCCATGCTGAGGATAGCGAAGATGCCGAGGCCGATCTGCAGGATAAGGGCTTCCCGCGATACGGCATTGGCAAGATCGACATGCTGCTGGGCGAAGACGGTGCCGTCAGCGGCGAGCTTGTCGAGCGTTTTGGTCAGTTCCTCGCCTGCACCGTCGATCGTGTCGTCGATCTTGTCGAACTCGGCATCGGGCGCACCCTGTTGAACCAGGGCGACGAGATCGACCTGGATCGCCTTGCCCATTGCGGCGACGTCGGCGTCATAGCTCTTCAACAGACCATCGTCATGCATTTCTTCGGCAAGCCGGCGCATTTCCTTCGAGCCGCCGGAAAGGGCGGTGAGCGAATCGCCGATCAGCTTGATGCGCTCCGGCTCCACCGCCTTGTCGTCCTTGTCGACGATGATATCCATGGCGGCCAGCACCATCGTCAGGTTCGCAAGTCGCATGTCGTCGATATGGTTGACGCTCGTCTGGATCTCGCTGGCGCTACGCAGGCTGGCATCGACCCGCATGTTCTCGTACCAGCCGACGCCAAGCATCGTTCCGAAACCGAGGAAGGCCGCGCCACCGAGCGTCCAGAGCCGCTGGCTGACCGACAGGCTCTTGCGCACTGCTGAATTCGTCATGAAAAGACCCCTCCACAAACCGCTCGGGTTTATGTTTTCCTACCCTCATGCGGACGTCCGGGTTTTTTGCCACTCGGCAGACTTCATGTCAGAACGGCTCGATGGAGCCGTACGCATTGCTAAATATAGATATGACGGCTTAAGTCTTTCCTAACGATATGTGCCTTGAGATTGTCTGTTCGCTTCAAAAGCAAATTATTCAAAACATGATGCTTTTCGATCCGTGCCAATTTCGGCGGGCAGATTTTCCGCTGTAGATGGCCTTTATCGGTGAGACAATTAATCACGGGTCGGAAAACATATTGTTGAATTGCGCGCGTCCGGTCGGGGCTATAATCACGCGGGGCGCAAGGGGTGGGCGGCAGATATCCGCCGGGATCGAGGATCATCCAATGAAGACTTTCCGCATCGCCGTCTGGATCGGTGTCCTGATACTGGCCGGGTTTCTCGGCGGGTTCACGTACTATCTCAACAGATCGGGGAATGTGGTGGCGGAGGCTCCCTTCGGCGTGCCCTTCACCCTGGTCTCCCAGACGGGCCAGCCGATCACCGAGCAGGCGCTGCGCGGCAAGCCGACGGCCCTGTTCTTCGGCTTCACCCATTGCCCGGAAGTCTGCCCGACGACGCTTTTCGAGCTGAACGGCTGGATGGAGAAGGTCGATCCGAAGGGCGACAAGCTCCAGGCCTATTTCGTCACCGTCGATCCCGAACGCGACACGCCCGAGATCATGAACCAGTATGTTTCCAATGTCTCCAAGCGGATCACCGGCATATCAGGTGCGCCTGACAAGATCGCCGAGGTCATCAAGGGGTTCCGCGTCTATGCCAAGAAGGTGCCGGTCGACGAGAAGGATCCGAATGGCGACTATACGATGGATCACACCGCCTCGGTCTTCCTGCTCGATTCGGCCGGGCGGTTTTCCGGAACGATCGCCTATGGCGAAAACCCCGACACGGCGGTAAAGAAGCTGGAGAATCTCGTCAGCAAGGGGTGATGGTTTCAGCGTGATGGGGCGTTGGCCCGACCGGCGGCGGGCAACGAAAACGGGAAAGACCGCCTATCGTGAGTGAAATCCGCCTTTACGTGACGACGACCGAAAGCAAGGCCGAAGAGATCCTCGAGCTTCTGAGCACGGTCTTCGGCGAAGAAGACTTTGCCATCGGCACCACCGAGATCGACGAGAAGAAGGATATCTGGGAAGCCTCGATCTATATGATGGCCGAGGACGAAGCCGAAGTGCGTTCCCGCGTCGAGGATGCATTGAAGGCCTCTTTCCCCGATGCCCGGCTGGAGCGCGAAGTCATCCCAGAGGTCGACTGGGTGGTGAAATCGCTGGAGGGGCTGAAGCCCGTCAGGGCAGGGCGCTTCCTGGTGCATGGCTCGCATGACCGCGATAAGGTCCGCCCCGGCGACATCGCCATCGAGATCGATGCCGGCCAGGCCTTCGGCACCGGCCATCACGGGACGACCGCCGGTTGCCTCGAGGTGATCGACAGTGTGGTGCGCTCACGCCCGGTCCGCAATGCGCTCGATCTCGGCACCGGCAGCGGCGTGCTGGCGATTGCGGTGCGCAAGCTCAAGAACATACCGGTGCTGGCGACCGATATCGATCCGATCGCGACACGGGTGGCGGCCGAGAACGTGCGCCGCAACGGCATCGCGTCGGGCATCGTCACCAGGACCGCGCCGGGCTTTCATTCGACGGCCTTTTCCGAACACGGCCCCTTCGATCTGATCATCGCCAATATTCTCGCCCGGCCGCTGATCCGCATGGCGCCGAAGCTTGCGATGCATCTTGCGCCTGGGGGGGCGGTGATTCTTTCAGGCATCCTTGCCGCGCAGCGCTGGAAGGTGATTGCCGCCTATAGCGGCGCACGGCTTCGCCATGTGCGGACCATATGGCGGAATGGGTGGGTGACCATTCATTTCGATCGGCCTTGAGATTAGGGAGGCGGGAGGCTTGCCCTGCGGGATGTGCTTGGTTGGGGCAGGCATTTCCTCCTCCACCCTCATTCCTGTGCCTGTCACAGGAATCCAGCCACCGCGCGTTTGCGGGGTGAATAACTCGAAAGAGCCTTGAAGAGAGTCTCTTGTGCCCAAGGACTTGGGCGCGCTGGATCCCTGTGATGAGCACAGGGATGAGGGAGAGGAGAGGCCTGCGCATTATAAACGGTGCCATTTATTGCGCTCTTCTGAAAGCAAGAAAAGCCTCCGCACATAAGAAAAAAGGCGGTGCCGATGGCACCGCCTTGGACCGGTCTATCCGGCCAATGCCCGCGAGCTCAAGGGGAGGAGCGCTCAAGCGGGCTCTACTGCATTCCAATAGGCCGGTCCGGGAGGGAGGAGACGGACGGGCTTTCAGACTTAGAACGCGTAGCTGAGGGCGCCCTTGTGGCGTGTAGCGCGCTGGCCGGCGCCGAGCAGCTTGAGGCTGTCCTCGTTCTGCGGGCGGCGGGCGCCGATTACGTGACGCACGGTCTGGCGTTCGCCAGCCTGCACCGGGCTGCTATATGCGAAGCGCGAGAGAGAGGCGGTCATTTCAAGAATTCCTTTGTTTCGGGTTCATCGCGAACCGTTCGATGGCGTCTATATAGCTATTCTGAAATGCGGAGGCAGAGGGTTTTGCTCATGGGAGCCATGCGGCCAATGCATAAAGCGTGCCAAATTGCGATTTCGTGTCACAGTTCTGTCAAAATGTTGAGGGGCCCCAAGGGTTTCGACTCGTTTCGTCGCTTTTTCTCCCCATCGGTTGAAATTTCGCTAACATGGCGGCTATCCCATTAACCGGATTCGTCTCAACCATTCGGGTTTCCAGCATGTTCCAGTCTTTCGAGGTCACTTCCACGCCGCAATTCGGCAGGGATCGTGTATCGGCGCTGCGCGCCGGTTTCGATTCGCTCGGCATCGACGCCTTCCTCGTGCCGCGCGCCGACGAGTTCAACGGCGAATATGTTCCCGCAGGTTCGGAGCGTCTCGCATGGCTGACGGGCTTTACCGGGTCGGCGGGCATTGCGCTGATCCTGCGTACGCAGGCGATCGTCTTCGTCGACGGGCGCTATGTGACGCAGCTTGCCGAACAGGTCGACGGTTCGGTCTTTTCGGGTGGCGATCTCGTCAATGAACCGCCGCATGTCTGGCTGGCCGCAAACGCCAAGGGCCTGCGGCTCGGCATCGATCCCTGGCTGCATGCGGGTGCCGAGGTGCGTCGTCTGGAAAAGGCGCTTTCGCAGATCGGCGGCACGCTGGTCTTCCTGCCGCACAATCCGCTCGACAGGCTTTGGAGCGACCGGCCGGCCGAGCCGCTCGGCGCGGTCAGCATCCAGAACGTCGCGCAGGCCGGCGTGCTGGCCAGAGATAAGATCGCGACTGTTGCCGCCGATCTTTCGAAGAAGAACCTCGCTGCGGTGCTGATCGCCGATCCCTCTTCGGTCGCCTGGACCTTCAATATCCGCGGCGCCGACGTGCCACACACACCGCATCCGCTGGCGCGCGCCATCATTCATGCCGACGGCCGAGCCGAGCTCTTCCTCGACAAACGCAAGACCGGCATCGAGCCGGAGGCCTATCTCGGGCAGATCTGCACACAGCTGCCGCCCTCGGCGCTGGAGGAGAGGCTCGTTGCCGTTTCCAGCAATGGCGGCCGCGTGCTGATCGACCCCGATATCGCTTCCTATGCGCTGGCGGAAATCATCCGCCGGGCGGGCGGCGAAGTGGTGGAGGGGGCCGATCCCGCCAAGCTGCCGCGCGCGATGAAGAACGACGTCGAGATCAACGGCTCGGCCGCCGCGCATCTGCAGGACGGGGCGGCGATGGTGGAATTCCTCTACTGGCTGTCGCAGGAAAAACCCGGCACGGTGAGCGAGATTGTCGCCGCCGAGCGTCTCGAAGCAGCGCGCGCCCGTGTCGGCCAGAGCATGCAGAACCCGCTGAAGGACATTTCCTTCGATACGATTTCGGGTGCGGGCGAACATGCGGCGATCATGCATTACCGCGTCACGACCGAGACCAACCGGATGATCGAGGCCGGCGAACTCTTCCTGATCGATTCCGGCGCGCAATATATCAACGGCACGACCGACATCACCCGCACAGTCGGTATCGGCAGAGTATCCGAAGAGCATCGGCGCTTCTTCACGCTGGTGTTGAAGGGCATGATCGAGATCAGCACGGCGCGTTTCCCGAAAGGCACGCGCGGCTGCGACCTCGACCCGCTGGCGCGTATCGCGCTGTGGCGGGCAGGGGCGGATTTCGCCCACGGCACGGGCCATGGCGTCGGCTCCTACCTCTCAGTGCATGAGGGGCCGCAGCGCATCTCCAGGCTTTCGACGCAGGAACTGCTGCCCGGCATGATCCTTTCGAACGAACCGGGCTATTACCGGCCCGGCAGCTTCGGCATCCGCATCGAAAACCTGATTTATGTGCGCGGCGCCGAGGAGATCGAAGGCGGCGATATGGCGATGCTCGGTTTCGAGACCCTTACCTTCTGCCCGATCGACCGCAGCCTCGTCATTCCGGAGCTTCTGACCCATGACCAACTGCATTGGTTCAACGACTACCACCGCCGCACACGCGAGGCGCTGATGCCGCTGATCCACGATCACGATGTCAGGGCATGGCTCGAAAACGCGACGTTGCCGCTGGAATATTGAGAACGGCGTCGACGCGCCGGCGCTGCAGCCCTCAGGCGCCGATCGTGTGGCGACAGGTCATCACGACGATCCAGGCGGCGACCAGCATCCATGTATGCGAAACGCGCAGGCCGACGAAGAGGGCGACGATCAGTGCCAGTTTCGATTCCCAGCCGCCGATGAAGAAGGCGGGGGCGACCAGCGTCGTCAGCACGGCGGCCGGCACGGCATTCAGCGCCGCCTCCATGCGCGGCGGAATGCTCTTCATTCGGGTGATGAGGATGTAACCGCCGATGCGGGTGGCGAAAGTGGCGATTGCCGCGGCAATGATGACGAGCGCCATGTGAAGATCGAATTCCATGGCTCAAACCTCGTGCACTTCGGATTGCAGGGCGTCGGCTTCGAGATCCGGCGCTTGCGGCGGCAGCGGCAGCAGGGCGGCGAGCACGATACCGACGGCGGCGCCGAGGCTGACATGCCAGGGCGAGCCGACATAGCGATAGGCGAGCACCGAAGCGACGGCGCTGACGAGCGCCACAGGCAGAAAATTGTCGCGCTTGCGGAAACCGAGGACGATGCCGAGGAAATAGGCCGGCAGCAGGATATCGAGGCCGATCGCCTTGGGATCGCCGATGAAGCCGCCGAGCATGCCGCCGAGGACGCTGATTAGCACCCAGGGAACGTAGATGATGATGCCGAAGCCGAAATACCAGGCGAAGCTGACCGGCAGGCCGGACTCGCCGCGTTTCACCGCTGCGGCAAATTGCGGATCGACGAGCAGGAAGAAGGTGAAGAATTTCTGGACCGGCGTGAACTTGCCGATATAGCGGGCCATCGCCGCCGAATAGAGCACATGGCGGAAATTGACGGCGAGGATCGACAGCACGATCAGCCAAGCATGGACATTGTGGCCGAAAAGTTCGATGCCGACCATCTGGCTGGCGCCGGCATAGACGGTGGCGCTCATGAAGGCGGCCTCGGAAAGCGACATGCCGTTTTCGACGGCTAGCGCTCCGAAGAGAGCGCCAAAGGGCGCCGATGCCAGCGCAACGGCAAAGCCGCCCCGCAAACCTTCAACAAAGTCGGCGCGATTCATGCGATCTTGTCCAGTTGGAATTCAAGTTTTCCCTTATGGTCTATGGCTTGCAACGGCAATTGAATTTCCTTGATTGACCAATCGATTTCGCTGAACCATCAAACTCCCGAGCGCATTCGGCCAAGAGGAAACCATGAAGAAGATCGAATTTTCCAAGGAGGCGAAGGCGGCGATCGTTTCAAGCATCCGCCGTTATTTCGAGGCGGAACTCGACCAGCCGATCGGTGTGCTGCCGGCGGAGTTCCTGCTCGATTTCTTCGCGGACGAGATCGGCGCCCATTATTACAATCAGGGTCTTCGCGATGCGCATGCCGCCCTTCTGAGGAAGATGGAGGACCTGGCGGAAGACATCTATCTGTTGGAGCGCGAGGAGAAGAACAAGGGCACGGCTGCATAGTTCTGCAGCGTTCCCTACGCATCTGAAAAGGCGCGCGGCGCTATCGCCCATAACGGGACGTGGTGCCGCCGCGGTCCGCCAAGATCGCGAAGGCGGAGGCGTCAGCCCTCGCGCTTCATCCGTTCCCGGCGAGCGATTTCGGCCTCCGATGGCTGCGCCAGCTCGAACGTGCCTGCCTTGATTGCGCCTGCACGCTCGTAGACGCTCATGATCACGCCCGTCGTCGATACCGTATTGGCGGTGAGCTTCAGCGCCTCCGGCTTGGCGCCTTGACCGAAGAGACGTTTGCCCGGGCCAAGCACAAGCGGGAAGGTCAGAAGCCGGAATTCGTCGATCAGGTCGTGCGCCAACAGGGTCTGCAGCAGGCCGCTGCTGCCCTGCGTCAAAAGGGCGGGACCGTCCTCCTGCTTCAGCCGGGCGATTTCGGCAGCGACGTCGCCACGCAAGGCGATAGAATTCTCCCAGGCGAGCGGTTCCGCAGAGGTGGTCGCGACATATTTGGTCACGGCGTTGAAGACCTTGCCAATCGGATCGTCCTTCTCGACGAAGGGCCAGTGCGCGGCAAAAATCTCGTAGGTCTTGCGGCCGAGCAGCAGTTCGAAAGGGTCGGTAAAGATCCCGCCCATGAACTGGCCCATCGCCTCGTCCCAATAATTGACGGTCCAACCGCCAAGCGTGAAGCCGTCGGTCGGATCCTCCTGTGGCGCGCCCGGCGCCTGCATGACGCCATCCAGGCTCACGAAGGCTGCAGCAACAAGCTTTCTCATCTCTCAACTCCCATTGTTGGTGTGTTCAGAGTCAAGGACGGATCGGCTTGCACCGACCCGACATCCGACGGGTGGTTTTTTAGGCGCGATCTGACTTAGTCTGACAAGACCTTGGCGCTGTCGATGATCGCGATGCCATGCGCCCGCATCTCCTCGATGGCGGCGGCGACACCTTCGGGCGTGATGCCGCGGCTTGCATCCTCGATGAAGCGCACGCGGACACCGGGCATCATCTCCAGCGCGTCGAGCGCGGAGAATTTGACGCAATAGTCGGTCGCGAGCCCGCAGACGTCGAGGTCGGTGATGCCCTGGTCCTCGAGGAAATCGGAAAGGCCGGTCGAGGCATCGCGGTCATTGTCGCGGAAGGCCGAATAGCTGTCGATATAGGGATGCTCGCCCTTCTGCTGGATCAGGTCGATCTCTTCCGATTTGAGCGCAGGATGCAGTTCGGCATCGAGCGTGCCCTGAACGCAGTGGTCGGGCCACATCATCTGCGGCTTGCCCGAGAGTTCGCCCATCTCGAAAGGGGCGGCGCCCGGATGGGCAGAGGCGAAGCTGCCGTGGCCCGGCGGATGCCAGTCCTGCGAGGCGACGATCAGATCGTATTTACCGCTGTCGATCAGGCTGTTTGCGACGGGAACCACCTTGTCGCCATCAGGTACCGGCAGGTTGCCGCCCGGACAGAAGCCGTTCTGAATGTCGACGAGCAGCAGCGCTTTCATCAAGCCCAATCCCTTCGCTTTATTGCAGTGTAAGACGCCAAGCACACTCAATGCATCAACTAGTGGATTTCCAGGCGCGGTGGCGCAAGTGTTAATTCTGGTACTAGCGGTAGTAAATCGTCAAAGTAGAAGGCTCTAATACAATCATTGAGAGAGTTTGCGGCGGCTCTCGTGTTGAAATGGAGCGGAGGGACGGTTCGTGGACGATTTCCGGATCGCAGACACGGCCAAAGACGGCAGCAATTGCCGGCAAAATCGATCTGCCTGCGTAAGACGCTTTTGCGCGGCATCGGTGGATCGAGGCTCCCCCGGCAGAGCCCGGATCTCGGCCAGCTAGACCGCAGCCGCGGTATCGGCTGCGGAATCACCTGCTGCGGCGGAAGCGCCGTAGGTATTGCGGTAGGCCTGAAGCGCCGTCTGCATGTCGCTCAGCACCTTGGTGAGCAGCGGATCGCTGTCGCCGGATGTACTGATTTTGCTCGGATCGGCGGCGAGGAATTCGGACTCGGTCAACTTGCCGTCGCCATTCGTATCCATCGAGGCGAAGACGCCCTTGGAAGTATCGTCGCTCTGATCGCTGTCGTCGCCCTGATCGTCGCTGCCGTCGGTTTTCTGCATGGACAGCATCAGCGACAGGATGTCGGCGGTGATCTTCTTGACGATGTCGGTGCTGCTGTCGTCGCTTGCGGTCGTGCTTGATGTCGAGGACTGCGATGCGGCGGCGAGCTCGTCCGCCGAAATGACGCCGTCGCCATTCTTGTCCAGACTGGAAAGCGGAGACTGATACTGTGTCAATGTGCTGCCGAGAGATGAAACACTGGTCACTTGAACCTCCTTCGAAAAGTTCGTCGTGAAGCCCGCCTTTCATGGACGGGCAGCCTCCGGGCTAAGCTGATTTGCGCAAAGCGTCAAAGCGACGTTTTGACAGGGAAGAAGGTGCGATTGACGAGGCGGGGCGACGCACGTTAACCTTTCGGTTACCAAAGCTGTTTCATTGAAATGATTGGCGTTTTTAGCGGCCGATGGGTTTGGGCGAACGAAAGTCCATGTCTGCGAGCGCACGAGATGGCGCCATCGCGGCTTGCGGAAGGGGCAATGGGCAGTGCGCTGGGTCTCCGCCCGCTGCGGCATTTCGTCCGGCTTCCCCGAGCGCGATGCCAGATCGATCTTGCTCACGGCTGCGATTTCTGCCTTTCTTGCCGTCATGCAAGCTGGAACCGAAGCTATGTCCGAAGCGGATCCCGACGAAAAGATCGATGCGACCTTCCGCAACGGATCGCTGACGGCGACAGGGATCATCCTCGGTTTCTCCCTTAATTTCATCAGTCTCTGGGTATCCAATCCGAATGACTGGAGCCGCATCGACCTGCTGCCGATGTCGTTCCTGACGGTCGGCATCGCCATTCAGGTGAAGGTGTTTGCCGATCTTTTGGCGCGCGACTCGCTGCTCGCCGTCAGATATGACCGGGCTCGCCGGCTTTTCCTGATCGGCTTGTCGATCGTCGCCACCGGGATGGGGATTGCCCTGATGAACGATATTCTCGGGCTTGGAAGCATGCGGATGCTCGGCTGAACGTGCTGGCGTGCGGTCAGGCGCGCTCGACGAACCCGTCCAGCACCCGCTTCTGTCCGGCCCGGTCGAACTCGATCGTCAGCTTGTTGCCTTCGATGCCGGTGATGTTGCCGTTGCCGAATTTCAGGTGGAACACGCGATCGCCGAGGGTGAATCGCGACGGTTCCGACGAGGTCGATTTCGCCACCAGCTCGCCGTCGATGGTGCGCCCCTTCGGGCCGCTTTCGCCATAGCCGATGCGTTCGACGGCGTGTCCGGAGCGGGTGCCCCAATTGTCGCGGGTGGCGTCGGTCTTGTTGGCCTGGGCGCGCTTCCAGCCCGGGGTGGAATAGGAATTGGCAAAGGGTTCGGCCTTGTCGAAGCGGGACTGGCCGTAGCCGCCGCGGCCGTAACCGCCGTAGCTCTGCTCCATTTCGGCGACCTCGACATGGGTTTCCGGCAGTTCGTCGAGGAAACGCGAGGGCAGGGTCGATTGCCAGAGACCGTGGATGCGGCGGTTGGAGACGAACCAGATATGGCAGCGGTGCTTGGCGCGGGTGATGCCGACATAGGCGAGGCGGCGTTCCTCCTCCAGGCCGGCGCGGCCGCTCTCATCCAGCGAGCGCTGGTGCGGGAAGAGGCCTTCCTCCCAGCCGGGCAGGAAGACGGTGTCGAATTCCAGGCCCTTGGCCGAGTGCAGCGTCATGATCGAGACGGCGTCGAGATTCTCGTTGGTCTCGGCATCCATGACGAGGGAGACGTGTTCGAGGAAGCCGCGCATCGACTCGAAGCTCTCCATCGAGCGGATCAGTTCCTTGAGGTTCTCGAGGCGGCCGGGCGCTTCGGCGCTTTTGTCGTTCTTCCACATGTCGGTATAGCCGGACTCTTCGAGGATCTGCTCGGCAAGTTCGGTATGCGGTGTGTTTTCAAGCAGTTCCTGCCATCGGCGGAAAGATTGAATCACGTCGAAGAGGGCTTTTCGCGCCTTCGGCTTCAGTTCGTCGGTCTCGATGATGTCGGCTGCTGCCGCAAGCATCGGGATATCTCGGGCGCGCGCGTAGTCGTGCAGCGCGCGCACCGTCGTATCGCCGAGACCACGCTTCGGCGTATTGATGATGCGCTCGAAGGCGAGGTCATCGGAGGCTTGAGCGACCAGGCGGAAATAGGCCATGGCATCGCGGATTTCCAGGCGCTCATAGAAGCGCGGGCCGCCGATGACACGGTAATTGAGGCCGAGGGTGACGAAGCGGTCTTCGAATTCGCGCATCTGGAAGGAGGCGCGCACGAGGATCGCCATGTCGTTTAAGAGATGCTTGCCCCGCTGGAGCTGCTCGATCTCCTCGCCGATGGCGCGGGCTTCCTCCTCCGAATCCCAGGAGGCGTGCACCTGCACCTTAACGTCATCTGGATCGGAGCGGTCGGTGAACAGCGTCTTGCCGAGCCGGCCTTCATTGTGAGCGATCAGATGGGCGGCGGCGCCGAGGATATGTTCGGTCGAGCGGTAATTGCGCTCGAGCTTGATGACCTTGGCGCCGGGGAAATCTTTTTCGAAGCGCAGGATATTGTCGACTTCCGCACCGCGCCAGCCGTAGATCGACTGATCGTCGTCGCCGACGCAGCAGACGTTCTGCGGCTCGCCCTTGGCGCGCTGGGCGAGAAGCCTCAGCCACATATACTGGGCGGTGTTGGTGTCCTGGTACTCGTCGACGAGGATATAGCGGAAGCGGCCGTGATATTCCTTCAGGAGATCCGGATTCTTGCGGAAGATCGCGATCGGATGCATCAGCAGGTCGCCGAAGTCGCAGGCATTCAGCGTCGTCAGGCGGTTCTGATAGGCAAAATAGAGATCGCGGCCGCGGCCATTGGCAAAGGCACGGGCATCACCTTCGGGAATATCGGCGGGGCCGAGGCCTTTGTTCTTCCAGGTATCGATCATGCCGGCGAACTGCTTGGCCGGCCAGCGCTTGTCATCGAGGCCTTCGGCCTGGATCAGCTGCTTGATCAGGCGCACGACGTCGTCGGTATCGAGAATGGTGAAATCGGAGCGCAGGCCGACGAGCTCGCCGTGGCGGCGCAAAAGCTTGACGCCGATCGAGTGGAAGGTGCCGAGCCAGGGCATGCCTTCGACGGCGCCGCCGACGAGCAGCGCAATGCGCTCCTTCATCTCACGGGCGGCCTTGTTGGTGAAGGTGACGGCGAGGATCTGCGAGGGGAAGGCGCGGCCGGTGTTGAGGATATGGGCAATGCGGGTGGTGAGCACCCGTGTCTTGCCGGTGCCGGCGCCGGCGAGCACGAGGACCGGGCCTTCCAGCGTTTCGACGGCTTCCGTCTGCTCGGGGTTCAGCCCGGCGAGATAATCCGGCCGCTTGCCGCCGTCGCGGGCCGCCATGGCGCGCGCGGCGATGCCTCCAGTTGCAATGCTCCCTGTAACAGGCGCCTTTCCCGACGGAGCCTGAGGCGGCTGCGGCTTGCGCGCCATCTCGCCCGGCTCTTCGTCGAAGAAGGGAATATCGTCGAAACTGTTGCTCATGGCGCGTAATGTAGTGATTCGGGAAGGAAAGACCAGAAAAGATGTTCTGCTTTCATTCCCGAACCGCCGCTATCCCAAGCGGGATGCTCTGGCGCCAAGGGCGTCGCGGAGCGCGGCTGCGATCGCCATGCCGGCGAACCGGGCGAAAAATTTCAGATCGCAGCCTGTCGGAAGCGGTGCCGGCGGGACGTCCTTGGAGCATCGGGCTTCGATCATCGGACTGGGTCCGGATCAATACTCGTCAACAAGGAGGCCGTTTCATGCCGAAGGTCGTTTCAAATCTCTGGTTCGCCGAGGAAGCGCGCGAAGCCGTCGAATTCTACACATCCGTTATCCCCGAGTCCCGGATCGGCCGCATCACTATATTGCCGGCGGAAACGCCGAGCGGGCCTCCCGGCAGCGTCGAGCTGATCGAGTTCACGCTCGGCGACCAGGCCTTCCTGGCGATGAAAGCCGGGCCGCTCGATAGCTTCAACCATTCCTTCTCGATCGCGATTCTCCTGGAAAGCCAGGCCGAGATCGATCGGATATGGGAGGCATTCCTCGCCAATGGCGGCACGCCGGAGGCCTGCGGCTGGCTGAAGGATCGCTGGGGCCTTTCCTGGCAGATCGTGCCGCGCATGCTTTCCGAGATGGTCGCCGATAGCGACCGCGAGCGGGCGAGGCGCGTGACCGAGGTGATGCTCGGCATGATCAAGATCGATATCGCCGCGCTGGAAAAGGCGTTCAACGGCTGAGTCGCGCCGGTGGCATATCGTTACGAAAAACGGGCGCATGGCTGTGATGCGCCCGTCTTTATCATGTCAGGCGCGGATGGGTATGCGCTGTCCAGCATCGACTTTGCGCAGATTGGCTGCCAAGCGTCGATTTTTCCAGGGCTCGAATCACGGGCGACATTGCACACCCTTTTCATCTTTCTGTCACGTCGCGAAATGTGCTGATACCGCAAAAGCCCTTTTCTCAACTACAATAAGAAACAGTTTCGTAGAGTAAAAAAATAACCGGTGCATGCACGTTTTTGTGCATTGCCAGAAACAGCCGGTGAGCGTGGAATATACCTGCGAAACTATTGATTCTTAGGAATGTCGTGGCCATCTCCTTTGGTATGACGACCTAGAGCCTGTGGCAGTAACCTTGAATGGAGGGCCCATGCTGAGCGAATCCGTATTTGATGCGTTCACCCGCAGTTATGATGCGCGCCGCGAGACTGATATGTCGATCGCGGAGTATCTCGACCTTTGTAAAAAAGAACCGCTTGCCTATGCCAATGCGACCGAGCGGCTGCTCGCCGCGATAGGCGAGCCGCAGATGGTCGATACCGCCAGGGACGCGCGCCTCGGCCGGATCTTCATGAACCGGACCATCCGGATCTATCCGGCCTTTGCCGGCTTCCACGGCATGGAAGAGACAATCGAACGCATCGTTTCCTTCTTCCGCCACGCGGCCCAGGGCCTCGAGGAGCGCAAGCAGATCCTCTATCTGCTCGGCCCGGTTGGCGGCGGCAAGTCATCGCTGGCGGAGCGGCTGAAGCTGCTGATGGAGGTTCATCCGATCTACGTGCTGAAGGCGGGTGACGAGATCAGCCCCGTTTTCGAAAGTCCGCTCAACCTCTTCGACCCGGACACGATGGGATCGCTCCTGCAGGAACAATACGGCATTCCCCTGCGTCGCTTGAACGGACTGATGAGCCCTTGGTGCCTGAAGCGACTCGACGATTTCGGCGGCGATATTTCCCGCTTCCGCGTCGTCAGAGTTCAGCCTTCGCGGCTGCGCCAGATCGCCATCGCCAAGACCGAGCCTGGAGACGAGAACAATCAGGATATCTCGTCGCTGGTCGGCAAGGTCGATATCCGCAAGCTGGAGACCTATTCCCAGAACGATCCCGATGCCTACAGCTATTCGGGCGGCCTCAACCGCGCCAATCAGGGCGTGCTCGAATTCGTCGAGATGTTCAAGGCGCCGATCAAGATGTTGCATCCGCTGCTGACGGCGACGCAGGAGGGGAACTATATCGGCTCCGAGAATATCGGCGCCATACCCTTCTCCGGCATCGTTCTTGCGCATTCGAATGAGGCGGAATGGCAGACCTTCAAGGCCAACAAGAACAACGAAGCGTTCATCGACCGTATTTGCGTGATCAAGGTGCCCTATTGCCTGCGCGTGACGGAAGAGCAGAAGATCTACGAGAAGCTGATCGAGGGATCGGAACTCGCCGATGCGCCGTGCGCCCCGGCGACGCTCGAAATGCTGGCCCGCTTCTCCGTGCTTTCACGCCTGCGCAAGCATGAGAATTCGACGTATTTTTCGAAGATGCGCACCTATGACGGCGAAAGCCTGAAGGAGACGGATCCGCGCGCCCGCAGTGTCCAGGAATATCGGGATGCCGCCGGCATCGACGAGGGCATGGACGGCATATCGACCCGCTTCGCCTTCAAAGTGCTCGCCTCCACCTTCAACCACGACACCACGGATATCGGCGCCGATCCGGTGCATCTGATGTATGTGCTGGAGCAGTCGATCCGCCGCGAGCAGTTTTCCGACGATGTCGAGAAGCGCTATCTGGAGTTCATCAAGGCCGATCTTGCGCCGCGTTACGCAGAGTTCATTGGAAATGAAATCCAGAAGGCCTATCTTGAATCCTATGCGGACTACGGACAGAACCTGTTCGACCGCTACGTGGACTATGCCGATGCCTGGATCGAAGATGTGGACTTCAAGGATCCCGATACTGGCCAGCTTCTCGACCGCGAGCTCCTCAACCAGGAACTGACGAAGATCGAAAAGCCGGCGGGAATCGCCAATCCGAAGGATTTCCGCAACGAAATCGTCAAGTTCTGCTTGAGATCGCGGGCAGCCAACGGCGGAAAGAATCCGTCATGGACGAGCTACGAGAAAATCCGGGAAGTCATCGAAAAGCGAATGTTCTCGCAGGTCGAAGATCTTTTGCCGGTCATTTCCTTCGGATCGAAGAAGGATTCCGAAACGGAAAAGAAGCACAGCGAATTCGTCTCGCGCATGGCCGCGCGGGGTTACACCGAGAGGCAGGTTCGACGCCTTGTGGAATGGTACATGCGCGTCAAACAGGCAAGTTAATGCGGAGCCATTATGCACATTGTCGACCGGCGGCTGAATCCGCGCGGTAAAAGTCTGGAAAATCGGCAGCGGTTCCTTCGACGCATGAAGGGCGCCGTGCAGCAGGCGGTAAAACGTTCTCTGCAAAACCGCAACATTCGCGATGTGCTCGACGGCGGGGAAATCAGCCTGCCGATCGATGGAATGGCCGAACCAAACTTGCGAAGGGGCGACGGCGGCATTCGCGATCATATCCTGCCTGGAAACAGGGCCTTCGTCGAAGGCGACATTCTTCCGCGCCCGCCGGGGAGCAGGGGCGGAAAACCCAAGGATGCGGGCGAAGGCGACGGCGAGGACGGCTTTCGTTTCGTGCTCACGCGCGAGGAATTCCTTGATGTGTTCCTGGACGATCTGGAGCTGCCCGACCTTGCCAAGCGGCGCCTGGCCGAAACCGAGGAGGAAACGCCCTTCCGTGCCGGCTATTCCGTGTCGGGATCGCCGTCCAACATCGCCGTCGGTCGCACGACCAGGCTCGCGATGATGCGCCGTGTCGCGCTTGGCCGTCCGCGCCGCGAAGAGATCGAAGCGCTGCAGCGGCAGATCGAGGAATGCGAGGACGACGAGAGCCGCCTGACGCTTGAGGCAAAACTCAAATCCCTGACGGAAAAAAGCCGGCGCATTCCCTATATCGATCCGCTCGACGTGCGGTATCGCCGCTTCGAAAACGAGCCGAAGCCTGTGGCAAAGGCCGTGATGTTCTGCCTGATGGACGTCTCCGGCTCGATGTCGGAACACATGAAGGACCTGGCGAAGCGGTTCTACCTGCTGCTCTACCTCTTCCTGTCGAAGCGCTACAAGAAAGTGGAAATCGTCTTCATCCGCCATACCGACAAGGCCGAGGAAGTCGACGAGGAAACCTTCTTCTACGGCCCGGCAACGGGCGGCACGCTGGTCTCCAGTGCACTGGCGGCAATGCGGGCGATCATCGCGGCGCGTTTCGATCCGGCGGAGTGGAACATCTACGGCGCCCAGGCCTCGGATGGCGACAACGCCCATTCGGACGGGAACCTGAGCGGACAATTGCTGCGCGAGATTTTGCCGCTGTGCCAGTATTTCGCCTATATCGAGGTTGGCGAAGAGGGCGGCGACTCCTCCGTATCCCGCTCACCGCTTTGGATGCTCTATGACGGGATCCGTTCCGAGCTGCAGCCGCTTTCGATGCGCAAGGTCTGCCGGCGAAACGAAATATTCCCGGTTTTCCACGATCTCTTCCAGAAACGTGACGCACAGTCGAAGGTAACGCCATGACCATGACGATGAGGCCACGAGAGCGGCTATTGTTCGAGGGGGCCGACTGGGACTTTTCAACACTCCAGCGCATCCACGACGCCTGCGAGGACATCGCGCTTAACGAACTCGGCCTCGACGTCTATCCGAACCAAATCGAAGTCATCACCTCCGAGCAGATGCTGGATGCCTATTCCTCAACCGGCATGCCGCTCTTTTACCGCCATTGGTCCTTCGGCAAACACTTCGCGCATCACGAAACTTTCTATCGCCGGGGGATGCGCGATCTTGCTTATGAGATCGTCATCAACAGCTCTCCCTGCATCTCCTACCTGATGGAAGAGAACACGGCGACGATGCAGACGCTCGTCACCGCGCATGCGGCCTTCGGCCACAACCATTTCTTCAAGAACAATTATCTCTTCAAGCTCTGGACCGATGCGGAGGGCATCCTCGATTACCTTGATTTCGCCAAGGGTTATATCACGCGCTGCGAGGAGCGTTACGGCGAGACGGCCGTCGAGCGCACGCTCGATGCAGCCCATGCGCTGATGTCGCACGGGGTGCATCGATACGCGGGCAAGACCACCATCGATCTTCGCCAGGAGGAGAAGCGGCAGCAGGAGCGCCGCGCCCACGAGGAACAGATGTTCAACGACCTGTGGCGCACGGTTCCCGTCGGCAAGGCCAAAAAGGCGAGCGACAGCGGCCTGGATAAGCGCCGCGCCGCCCTCGGTCTTCCGCAGGACAACATCCTTTACTTTCTCGAGAAAACGGCGCCGCGGCTGCAGCCGTGGCAGCGCGAGATCCTTCGCATCGTCCGCCACGTCGCGCAATATTTTCATCCGCAGCGCCAGACCAAGGTGATGAACGAGGGAACCGCCACCTTCGTCCACTACCAGATCATGAACCGGCTTCACGAGCGAGGGCAGATCAGCGACGGAAACTTCCTGGAATTCCTGAAGTCGCACGCCAATGTGGTGTTCCAGCCGAGTTATGACGACCGGCGGTTCTCGGGATTCAACCCCTATGCGCTTGGTTTTGCGATGATGCAGGATATCGAGAGGATCGTCACGGCGCCGACGGAAGAGGACCGCGCATGGTTTCCCGATATCGCCGGACGAGGCGATGCGATGGCGGTGTTGCGCGACATCTGGGCCAACTACCGGGACGAGAGCTTCATCAGCCAGTTCCTGAGCCCGAACCTGATCCGGCAGTTGCGGTTGTTCCATCTCTACGACGATCCGGAACAGACCGAGGGGATACTGGTTTCGGCGATCCACAATGAGCGCGGATATTTGCGCATCCGCCGCCAGCTCTCCCGCGAATACGATATCGGCTGGACCGACCCGGCAATCGATATCGTCGATGTCGACCTCGCCGGCGACCGCCGCCTGTTGCTGCAGCACATCGTCGTGAATGGCTGCTACCTTCAGGAAAATGACACGAAACTCGTCCTGCAGCATCTCGCCGATCTCTGGGGCTACGACGTCTTGCTTCAGGAAATCGACAGCTCCAGCACGGTGGCGAGAGAACACACGGCGAGCCCGCGCAAAATCGTTCAATAATCAGCCGTTATGCTGACGGGCGATAATCAACAATTATCGGTGGCAACAAACACAAAGCCTTAGTAGTTTATCGCCGTTGCAATCGCCCACCTGATCTCGGCCAGTTTCACCCTTTGCAGCGATCTTTCCCGGCGGGCGGATAGCGCGGAGACGAGAGACCATGAGTGAAACGCGGCGCAAGCTGACGACGATCTTCTGTGCTGACGTGCAGGACTATACGCGGCTGATGGGGGCTGACGAGGAGGGCACGCTTGCCAGCCTGAAGCGCTGCCGCGAGGCGATGGGGCGCCTGATCGAAAGCCATGGCGGCCGCGTCATCAATACCTGGGGCGATGGGCTGATCGCCGATTTCCCGAGCGTGGTCGAAGCGGTGCGCGCGGCCGTCGACACCCAGAACGAACTCGCGGGCTTCAACGCCCGCCGCCCGGCCGACGGGCGCATGCTCTTCCGCATCGGCATCAATCTCGGCGACGTCATCGTCGAAGGCGACGATATTTATGGCGACGGCGTGAATATCGCGGCGCGGTTGCAGGCTTCGGCGGCGGCCGGCGGCATCGTCATATCGAGCACCGTTTACGACCAGGTCCGCAACAAGGTGGCTGTGGGTTTCGAGTTTCTCGGGCCGCTGATGGTGAAGAACGTCGATGAAGGCGTGCCGAGCTATGCGGTGAAGATCGGCGACGCCAGGGATGAGACGCCGCCTGCCGGAGGATCCGGTCCGGCGCGACCGCAGCCGGCGGCGATTATGCCGGCTGATATGGCCGAGGTAAGGCCGGCACCGGGCGGACGCAGGCTGTACGGGGTGCTCGGCGTCATCGCCGTGGTCCTGATCGGCATCAACCTTCTATCGTGGCAGGGCGTTTTCTGGGCGCGCTTTCCGGTGCTTGCGCTCGCCGTTGTCGCGGCACTCGCCTGGAATCGCAACCAGACCCGGTTCCACCGGAAGATCACCTTGCTGGCGATCCTGGCGCTCGGCTTTGTCGGCATCAACCTCTTCACCTGGACGGGGCAGTTCTGGGCGGTGTGGCCGATCCTCGGGATTGCCGCCGCAATGGGCCTGCGATGGTCGATGCGCCGATAGGCACCAACCCGCATCGCCAGAGATTGGATACGGCATCTCGCCCGAAATCGACGGCGTCAAAGACATGCGTGAGTGTCCGTTCAAGCAAAAGTGAGCGGCCGGGTTATTTCCATTCTTTGCTGATATTACAAATCGGTAATGCCGGCTGCTTATGCTTGCCGGTAAACTGTAAACGCGCGATATTGTCGCATCAGACGGGACTCTCGATCCCGCGGCGCCTCTTTCGACCGACCCTGGTCCAACCTCGAGTCCCTCTGGAGACGTGAATGGCCTTTTGGAAGCAGTTTATACTGTCGCTCGTCGTCATTATTGGCGGCTTTGCCGCGTGGGTTTTCCTTGTGCCCGGCGCCGGCGATACGATGCGCGATGCAGGTATTCCAGAGAGCATCGTTTCCAAGATCGCGCCGAAGGCCGAGGAGACGGCGGATGCCGATGCTCCCGGCCGGGCGCAAAGTCAGCAGCGCGGTGAGGGACAAGGCCAGGGCCAGAACCGCCGCAATGGCGGCGGGCGCAACAGCGCCATCCTCGTCGCGACGCAAGCCGTCGTCCAGGGCGTCGTCAACGATCGGCTGAATGCCATCGGCACGGGTGACGCGATCCGTTCGGTTGCGGTCACGCCGCAGGCATCGGGCACAATCCGCGAAATCCTCATCAAGTCGGGCGACAGGGTGAAGGCCGGGCAGGTGCTGGCCAAGCTCGACAGCGAAGAGCAGGTGATCGCCCGCGGCCAGGCGGATGTGGCAGTCAAGGCCGCCGTCGAGAAATCCAATCTCTATCACAACATCAAGTCCAGCGTGTCGCGCATGGATGTCTTCGATTCCGAGATCGCCGAGCAGGGCGCGCGGCTGCAGCTGCAGGCTGCCGAGCTCAATCTCGCACGGCGCAACATCACAGCCCCGATCGACGGCATCGTCGGCATCGTGCCGGTCAATATTGGTGACAACGTCACGACGAGCATCCCGATCGTCACCCTCGACGACCGTTCGGAAATCCTCGTCGACTATTGGGTGCCGGAGCGCTTCGCCAATACAGTGTCGGTCGGCCAGCCGGTCGAGGCGATGTCGGTCGCAAGGCCGGGACAGGTGTTTTCCGGTGTCGTCGAAGCCGTCGACAACCGCATCGACGCGGCAAGCCGCACGCTTCGCCTGCGCGCCCGGATCGACAACAGCTCCGATGAGCTGCGTGCCGGCATGTCCTTCAGCGTCAGCATGAAATTTCCCGGCGACAAATATCCGGCCGTCGACCCGGTCGCCGTGCAGTGGGATTCGCAGGGTTCCTTCGTCTGGCAGGTGACCGACGATAAGTCGCATAAGGTGCGTGTCAGCGTCGTGCAGCGCAATCCCGATTTCGTGCTCGTCAAAGCCGACCTTAAGGACGGCGACAAGATCGTAACGCAGGGCCTGCAGCGCGTGCGGGAGGGCGGGGCGGTGCGTATCAGCGCCGATGTCGCATCCACTGCGGAGGTCGCGACCCAATGAGCGTGACCGAGATTCATCAGGACAGGGCCTCGGGCAAGCAGAGCTTCACCGCACTTTTCGTTCGCCGGCCGATCCTGGCGCTGGTGTTCAACACGCTGATGGTCGTCGCCGGCCTTGCGGCTTATGTCGGCGTCGAGGTGCGCGAACTGCCGGATGTCGACCGTCCCGTCGTCACCGTGCGCACCACCTTCGACGGCGCATCGCCGCAGACGATCGACCAGGAACTGACCAAGGTGATCGAGGGGGCGGTTGCACGCGTCAGCGGCCTGAAGTCGATCTCGTCGACCTCTTCCTTCGGCCAGAGTCGGGTGACGCTGGAATTCTCCGATGCGATCGATCTGGCGGTCGCCGCCAACGACGTGCGCGACGCGATCGGCCGCATCACCCAGAACCTGCCGGATGAGGCGGATGCGCCGCAGATCGTCAAGGCGGATTCGGATTCCTCGGCGATCATGCGCCTTGCCGTCACCTCCACCAAACTCAACATGGACGACCTGACACAGCTCGTCGAAAACGAGGTGATCGATCGCCTCGCCTCCGTCGACGGCGTTGCCGATGTCGAGGAATATGGCGACCAGGAGAAGGTTTTCCGCGTCGATGTCGACCAGGGCGCGCTGGCCAGCCGCGGGCTGACCATCGGCGACCTGACGAAGGCGCTCGACAATGCGGCCCTCGACGTGCCGGCCGGCTCGCTGAAAAGCAAGACGCAGGATATCGTGGTGCGCGCCACCGCCAATCTGCAGACGCCGGCGGATTTTTCCAACGTCATGCTGCAGGATCGTATTCGGCTCGGCGATGTGGCGACGGTGACGCTTGGGCCGCGCGATGGTGAAACGGCGCTGCGCTCCAACGGCAAGCCGGGCATCGGCCTCGGCATCATTCGCCAGGCGCAGTCGAATACGCTGAACATCTCGACCGGCATCAAGGCCGCTGTCGACCAGTTGTCGAAGACGCTGCCCGAGGGCACGAGGATCGCCATAACCAGCGACGACGCCGTCTTCATCCAGGGCGCGATCCACGAGGTGGTGCTGGCGCTGGTGCTCGCCGCCGTCATCGTCACCGCCGTCATCTATCTCTTCCTGCGCGACTGGCGAGCGACCCTGATCCCGGCGGTCAGCATGCCGGTGGCCCTGATCGGCACGCTGGCGGCGATCTATATGGTCGGCTTCTCGATCAACATCCTGACGCTGCTTGCCATCGTGCTGGCGACCGGCCTCGTCGTCGACGATGCGATCGTCGTGCTCGAAAATATCGTGCGCCGGCGCGCCGAAGGCATGGGACCGCGCGCGGCCGCCGTGCTCGGCACGCGCGAGGTGTTCTTCGCCGTTATCGCCACGACGGCGACGCTGGCGGCGGTGTTCATTCCGCTCTCCTTCCTGCCGGGACAGGTCGGCGGCCTTTTCCGCGAGTTCGGCTTCGTGCTCGCCTTCTCGGTCGGGCTGTCGTCGATCGTGGCGCTGACGCTGTGTCCGATGCTTGCCTCGCGCATGCTGACCAAGCCGGTTCTCGAGGATCACGGCGCGCTCGGCCGTTTCGGCGGGGCGCTTGCCGATCTCTATAAGTGGGCGCTGCACGGCTGCCTCAACGCGCCCTTCGTCGTCATCCTGTTTTCGGTAATCTTTGCCGGCGCGGCGGTCATCGCCTTTTCCACAGTCAAGAGCGAGCTGACGCCCGAAGAGGACCGCTCAATGGTGATGATGCGGCTGACGACGCCGCAGGGATCGAGCCTCGAATATACCCGCGACAAGATGCAGCTCGTCGAGGAATATCTGCAGCCGCTGGTCGACAGCGGCGACATCCGCAACGTCTTCTCGATCTCAGGCCAGGGCGGTTCGCTGAACAGCGGCTTCATGGTGCTGACCCTTGCTCCCTGGGGAGAGCGCCAGAGGACGCAGGCGGAGATCGTCGGCGACATCAACCAGGCGGCATCAAGGGTGCCGGCGCTGCGCGGCAATGCCATCTCCTCCAACAGCCTGCGCATCCGCGGCGCTGGCAGCGGCGTGCAGATGGCGCTGATCGGCAATGATCACGAGGCGCTGACGGCGGCAGCCGCCAAGCTGGTTCAGGCGCTCGAGGCCACTGGCCAATACGATACGCCGCGCCTGACCAACGAGCCGAGCCAGGCGCAGGTATCGGTGGCGATCGACCGCGAGCGTGCCTCCGACCTCGGCATCGACATCACCGGGCTTTCGACGGCGATCCAGTCGCTGCTCGAAGGGCGCTCGGTGGTCGACGTCTTCGTCGACGGCGAATCCTATCCCGTGCTTCTGACCTCGACGACGCGGCCGATCGACGATCCGACCGACCTCGAGAACGTGTTCCTGAAGACCGGCGACGGCAAGATCGTGCCGATGTCGGTCATCGCCACGATGAAGGAAGGTTCGGTCGCGCCGCAGCTCAACCGCGAGCAGCAACTCGCTTCGGTCGCGATCACGGCCGGCCTCAGGAACGGCATGTCGCTCGGCGATGCGGTCAAGCAGGTCACAGCGCTCGCCGAGCCGCTGTTGCCGGCGGGCTCCCGCCTGCTGCCGCTTGCCGAAGCGGCGACGCTCGAGGAGAATTCGAGCGGCATGGCGCTGACCTTCGGCTTCGCCATCGTCATCATCTTCCTGGTATTGGCCGCGCAGTTCGAAAGCGTGCTGTCCTCGCTGATCATCATGTCGACGGTGCCGCTCGGCCTTGCCTGCGCCGTTTTCGCGCTGGTGATCACCGGCTCCAGCCTCAACATCTACAGCCAGATCGGTCTCGTGCTGCTCGTCGGCGTCATGGCGAAGAACGGCATCCTGATCGTCGAATTCGCCAATCAGCTGCGCGACCGCGGCGAGGACGTGCGGTCCTCGATCGAGAAAGCTTGCGCGCTACGCCTTCGCCCGGTGATGATGACGATGATTGCCACCATCCTCGGCGGCGTGCCGCTGGTCTTTGCCCATGGCGCGGGCGCCGAAGCACGCGTCGCGCTTGGCTGGGTGATCGTCGGCGGTCTCGGTTTCGCGACGCTGGTGACGCTGTTCATCACGCCGGTCGCCTATCTGCTGCTTGCCCGCTTCGCCAAGCCGCATGCCCATGAGGAAGCGCGCCTTCACGAAGAGATGGCGGTCGCCACACGGTCGCGCACTGCCCCCGACGATGAGCAGCTACAGGCTGCCGAATAAGGCTTCCATCCGATTTTGCAACGCCGCCGTACCTCGTCCGGCGGCGTTTCTTATGGTGTACGAAACCTTGAAAAATAAGATGAATTACTTCTGAAGTTTAGCCGTTTGTTAAGCATAAACGGCAATGATTGCTCCAGACACCGACTGGTCTTCTTCGTTTCTTGAAGGCCGCAGCGCTGAAGCGTCAGCGACCCCGGACATGAGCGTCCGCGCGGCACGGTTCATTTTGTACAGTTTGCGTCTGTTGAGTTTTTGGAGTCTAGTTCCCGTGAGTATTTATCAGCGCGTTTCCGTGGACGCGGCGCTTCATGTGCTGCGCGATATCAATCGGAACATGGCCGTCACTCAAAATCACATCACGACGGGCATGCGTGTTGCAAAAGCCAGCGACAATGCCGTCTACTGGTCGGTCGCCACAACCGCGCGAACCGATAACAAGGCGATTTCAGCGATCCAGGATGCGCTCGGCATGGCGGCGGCGACGATGGGAACGGCCTATACCGGCGTTCAGGACGTCATCGACGTCGTCTCCGAGATCAAGGCGAAGCTGGTCGCCGCAACGGAAGATGGTGTCGACAAGAACAAGATCAACGAAGAGCTCAAGCAGTTGCAGGAGCAGTTGCGCAGCGTCTCGGAAGCGGCGACCTTCAACAGTGACAACTGGGTGGTCCTCAATAACGATGCGACCCCGACGCAGCCGCGCCAGATCCCGGCCTCCTTCATTCGCAATGCCGACGGCACTGTCTCGGTCGGCATGCTGAGCTACCATATCGATACGACGCCGAGCGGAAGCACGTCCTCCAAGGATGCGCGCTATCTGATCGATGATCGCGCCACCGGTTCGGGTGAATACGGTGTGCTGACGTCGGCCTATTTCGCCACCGAGCTCGGCGCCTCGCAGAACTACGTGCTGATGACGAGCAAGAACGGCACCACCACGGGCCAAGTGGTGATCTCGCTTTCGGACACCACGACGAAAGGACAGGTCAGCGAAATGATCAGCGTCGTCGATGCAGCGCTGACGCAGCTGACGACGGTCGGCTCGGCTTTCGGCGCGCTGGAGAAACGCATCAACCTGCAGAACGATTTCGCTAGCAAACTGCACGATAACATCACCGCCGGCATCGGCCGGCTCGTCGATGCCGACATGGAAGAGGAGTCCAGCAAGCTCAAGGCGCAGCAGACGCAGCAGCAACTCGGCCTGCAATCGCTGAACATCGCCAATGCGACTTACGATACGGTCAGGCAGTTGTTCCAGAATTTCTAAGAGTGCGATCCCACTCTCCCTCATTCCGGTGACGAGCACAGGAATGAGGGGGAGAAGTGGCGGCTCAACAACGCACTATGGAGACGTCAGCCGATGACGGCAATCAAGGGCGCACTACTCGCTAAAACTGGTGATATCCGCGCTTTCCCGCAACATGGCTTCTGTTTCGGCGCCTGAAATTCCCCTATCAAGAGAGCATCTTCATTTTCTTGCCGCAATCCTTGCCATTTGCTCGCATCAGTTCGAACGGAGACCGTCCTGTCCATGATCAAGAAATTCATACTTCTGGCTGTTGCAGCAAGTTATCTCAGTGCCTGCACGACGACCGATCCCTATACCGGTGAGCAGAAGGTTTCCAATACGGCCGGCGGCGCTGCGCTTGGCGCCCTCGGCGGTGCCCTCGTCGGTGTGGCTGTTGGCGGCGGCGGCCACGGCAAGCGCAATGCGGCATTGATCGGCGCAGGCGTCGGGGCTCTCGCCGGTGGCGCGATCGGCAATTACATGGACCAACAGGAAGCCGAGCTTCGTGCCCAGCTCGAAGGCACGGGCATTTCGGTGACCCGCAACGGCGACAACATCATCCTCAACATGCCCTCGAACATCACCTTCGACGTCGACCAGGATGCGGTGAAGCCGGGCTTCTATCCGACGCTGAATTCGGTGGCGATCGTACTGCGCAAGTTCAACCGGACGCTGATCGACGTCAACGGCCATACGGATTCGACCGGCAGCCTGCAGCACAATCAGGACCTGTCGCAGCGCCGCGCGCTTTCGGTTGCCGATTATCTCGGCGGCCAGGGCATCGACCAGCGCCGCGTCTCCGCCGTTGGTTTCGGCCCGTCGCAGCCCGTCGCCTCCAATGCGAGCGAGGCCGGCCGCGCACAGAACCGCCGCGTCGAAATCCAGATCGCGCCGATCACGCAGGGCTGATCGCACGCTTTCCCAGACAACACGAAGGCCGGGTCATTGCCCGGCCTTTTTCATTCCAATCTTTACGTCAGTGCTGCATCGTCGCGCCCTTGGTGATCTTGTCGACGATCTTCTTTTCGGCGCGCAGCGCGATACCGACCACCTTGGCATCTTCGGGCGCGAATTCGGCGAAGACGGCGCGGTTGGCGGCGTCGTGACCGGTTGCAAACATTTCCTCGATGAACAGCGAGGCGGTGACATCGCGCTCCAGCGCACGGCGATGGATGGCTGACATCGTCGCCTCCTCGGCGGAGAGCACGATGATCGGTTGGATCGACAGCGGATTATAGAGATTGCCGGCGCGGTCTTTGTAGGGTTCGCCGATGATTTCGGGGTGTCCGCCGGCGATGCCTGTCATCAGGAAGGCGGTGACGTTCAGTTTCTGCCAGCCGGCAAGATTGTTTCGCAGGACGACGGCAATTTTGGTATCAAACATCGGATGGTCTTTCATCTCGGACTATGGAGTATCGGGCGCGTTGAGCCAGGATTTACATCCGCAGGCCTTCGAAGGTCTTGAACGTTTGTGCGCGGGACCATCCGGCAACGCCATCCTGGCCGCGCCGGCCTTTCCCGGCATCGAGCGCATCGAGGCGCAATTCTCGGGCAATGCCTTCGAGCCGCACCGGCACGACACCTATGCACTCGGGGTCACACTGAAGGGCGTGCAGACCTTCCGCTACTGCGGCGAACAGCGCTTCAGCCTGCCGGGGCAGGTGATCGTGCTGCATCCCGACGAGGAACACGACGGTGGGGCGGGGACGGAGGATGGGTTGCAGTACCGCATGCTTTACCTGGAACCATCGCTGCTTCTCGAATGCCTGGAGGCGGATGGCGCCGGCCTGCCTTTCGTCGACGAACCTGTCATCGGCGATCCGGCGCTGGCGGGTGTGCTGCTCGCGGCGCTCGGCGAACTCGATCGCGAACTGGACGAACTTTTCGTTGACGATTTCCTGTCGCGGGTGACGGGCGGGCTGTCACGGCATGCGCGTATGCCGCGCCGGCCGCTCGGCCTCGTCGCCTGGCGGCAGGCGCGGGCGGCGCGGGATTATCTCGAGGCGCATGCGACCCGGGCGGTGCGTTCAGGCGAGCTGGAAGCGGTGACGGGGCTCGACCGTTTCGCGCTGTCGCGGCATTTCCGGGCGGCCTTCGCCACCAGCCCGCATCGCTACCTCTTAATGCGGCGGCTGCAGCAGGCGCGGGCGATGATCGGCGCAGGCGAGGGGATTTCGGACGCGGCGGCGGCGACCGGCTTTGCCGACCAGAGCCATCTCAATCGCCATTTCAAGAAGGCCTACGGCATGACGCCCGGCCAGTGGGCAGCGCTCGCGCATAATTCCGCGCAGCGTTCTATGCGGGATTTTCCGCAAGGCCGGAACGGCGTGCGATGAAGCGGGCCAGCATCGGCCCGATCATCAGGATCACCAGGAAACGGCCGGTCTGCATCGCCATCACGAAGGGTACGTCGACATCGCTGGAGGCGGCGATAATGGCGACGGAATCGGCGCCGCCAGGGCTGGTGGCGAGATAGGCGGTCAGCGGATCGATGCCGGCAAAGACATGCAGTGCCGCCGCCATGCAGCCGCAGAGCGCCATCAGCAGCACGATGCAGGCCGACACCCTCGGCAGGGCGCGCGCCACATGCTTGAGGATCGAGCGGGTGAAACGCAGGCCGATGCTCCAGCCCACCAGTGCATAGGCGATGGCGAGCAGCCACACCGGCAGCTCGATCTTCAGGAGACCCATGCCCTGCAGCAAGGCACCGAGAAAGAGCGGTGCCATGATCGTGCCGCCCTGGAGGCGCAGGCGCCGGACGCCATAGGCACAAAAGGCGGCAAAAGCCATCGTCGCAGCGAAGGCCGGCCAGTCAATCTCGGGAAAGAGGACAAGCGGCGGCGGCTCGCCGCCGTCGGCCGCCACCCACAGGCGCGAGATCACCGAGGCGCCGACGGCGACGAAGACGACGCGGAGATATTGCATGAAGGCGACGAGGCGGGCATCGGCGCCATAGGCTTCCGACATGATGACCATGGCGGAAGCGCCGCCCGGCGAGGAGCCCCAGACGGCAGTCGTTCCCGGCAGCACCTGCCAGCGCGTCAGCAGCCAGCCGAGGCCGGTGGCGATGGCGATGACCGAGAAAATGAACAGCAGGAAGAGCGGCGCGTCCTTCGCCATGGTGCCGAGAATGTCGGGGGTGATGGTGCGCGCCATCATCAGGCCGACGAGGACCTGGCCGAATTGCAACGGCCAGAAGGGCACGCGAAGCTTTCCCTTGCCGACGGTCAGCGCCAGAAGAATGGCCGCAACCATCGGGCCGATCAGCAGCGAGGCGGGCAGGGCGAAGAGTTCGAGGAAGATGACGAGAGCTGTGGAAAGCGCCAGCAGCAGCGCCCATTTCCGCAGGCCGGCATCCCGCAGCAGGCGGCTCGCGTCGCTCAATGATATGATCCCCGTGTCTTTTTCTGGCCGGCGCCAAGCCCTGAGGCTGAAGATGGGAGGGGGCTCCGGCATGACGAAGAGAGGCCGGCTGCAAGAGCCGGCTGGCGCGGGTCCGATATAGGCGGGTGGAAGACGAACGGTCAATTGCGAAATCTGGCTTCTCGGCGCCTGGGAATGCGAAATTGATTCATATAGCTTTTGTAAGCTATTGTTTTCATGGAGGTTGACTTCCGAAGCCACTGAGCGGTTTCGGTTGAGCTGCCCTCAAAAACGCACGTGGCTGACGAGGAAATCGAGCAGTGCGCGGACCCGTGCCGGCAGCGGCCCACCCTGGCCCCTGTAGAGGGCGTAGAATTCCTCGAGATCGCCGGGATTGGCCTCTTCGAGCACCGGCACCAGACGCCCGGCATCGATATCGGCGCGCACGGTGAAGGCGGCGAGGCGGGCAAGGCCGGCGCCTGACAGAGCGAGGTGCCGCATGGCTTCTCCGTCTGTCACCTGCACGCCGGGGGTGACCGGGATGGTTACGGTCTCGCCGTCTTCGTGCAACGGCCAGCCCTCGACGGCGCGGGCGTAGGAAAAGCCGATGCGGCAATGGCGGCGGAGATCGATGACAGTGCGTGGCTCGCCATGACGCGAGAGATAATCCGCCGATGCGACGATGATCTTGCCGGTGGCGCCGAGCTTTCGGGCGATCAGACTGGAATTCTTCAGGGGGCCGGCGCGGATCGCGACATCGGCGCGCTCCTCCATCAGGTCGACTATTCTGTCGGTATGGGAAATATCCAGCGTCACGGCCGGATGAAGCGCCATGAAGGCGGGCACCAGCGGCGCCAGCACATGATTGCCGAAGGAGCCGCTGGTGTTGATGCGGATGCGGCCCGAAGCCTGCTCGCCTGTCGAGGCCTGACGTTCGGCCTCGGCGATATCGGCAAGGATGGCAATGCTGCGCTCGTAGAAGGCGTAGCCTTCCGGCGTCAGCTGCAGCTTGCGGGTCGAGCGGTTGATAAGGCGGGCGCCGAGGCGCGTCTCCAGCCGGGCGACGAGCTTACTGACGGCCGACGGTGTCATGCGCCGGGCCGTGGCGGCCGCGGAAAAATCGCCGCGCTCGACGACACTGACGAAGACTTCCATTTCGCCGGAGCGGTTGATGTCCTGACGGCTCATGATGAATTCAATTCACAGATGATTTTCTTTCAGGCAATCTATATCACAAGCTGGCCAAGGTCTATCTCAGAGGAAATACAGGAGACAGATCGATGGATTACAGAAATCTCGGTGCATCCGGCCTCAGGGTGCCGGTGTTGAGCTTCGGCGCAGGCACATTCGGCGGCAACGGTCCGCTGTTCGGCGCCTGGGGCAATACCGATGCGGAAGAGGCGCGACGGCTCGTCGACATCTGCCTCGAAGCCGGCGTCAATCTCTTCGACACGGCCGACGTCTATTCGGCCGGCGCTTCCGAAGAGGTGCTCGGCCAGGCGATCCGTGGCCGGCGCGACGCGGTGCTGATCTCGACGAAGACGGCGCTGCCGATGGGCGAGGGGCCGCAGGACTGGGGAACGTCGCGGGCGCGGCTGATCCGCGCGACCGAGGATGCGCTGCGCCGGCTCGGGACCGACTATATCGATCTCTTGCAGCTTCACGCCTTCGATGCCTCGACGCCGGTCGAGGAGGTGCTGTCGGCGCTCGACGGCCTCGTCGCCGCAGGCAAGATCCGCTATGTCGGCGTTTCCAATTTTGCCGGTTGGGAGCTGATGAAGTCGCTTGCTGCCGCCGAGCGCTATGGCTATCCGCGTTATGTCGCCCATCAGGTCTATTATTCGCTGGCTGGGCGCGATTACGAATGGGAACTGATGCCGCTTGGCGCCGACCAGGGTGTGGGGGCTCTCGTCTGGAGCCCGCTTGCCTGGGGACGGTTGACCGGCAAGATCCGCCGCGGACAGCCGCTACCCAAGGCAAGCCGGCTGCACGAGACGGCGCAATACGGCCCGCCGGTCGATGATGAGAAGCTGTTCGACATCGTCGAGGTGCTGGACGCCATCGCGGCGGAGACCGGCCGGACGGTGCCGCAGATCGCCATCAACTGGCTGCTCGGCCGGCCGACGGTATCGAGCGTCATCATCGGCGCCCGCAATGAGGAGCAGCTCCGGCAGAACCTCGGCGCGGTCGGCTGGAGCCTGTCGAAAGACCAGATCGAAAGGCTCGACGCCGTCAGCACTGTCACTGCGCCCTATCCCTATTTCCCCTATCGGCGGCAGGAGGGTTTTGCGCGGCTCAATCCGCCGCTCGTCTGAGGTGTCGGAAGGCGAACTTGGCTATAACAGCCGGCCTATAACAAAAGGGGAATGAAATCTTCTGCCAATCTTAACTGGACAGCCGCTTTGACTTGCCGCATACCCAGCCTGCTGCATAATTCCTTAAATCGGAATCGAATTAAGGATGAAATTATGCAGCAATTTTAAAGTCCTACAGCGTCCTTTGCGCGTCTGAAAAGACCGCGGCGCTGTAGCCTGCGAGACATGATAGGGTTTCTGCGGAATAGCAGGGAGATCAAAGGAATGGCGCTGAAGGACGCGAAGGCCGGCACACGCAACGAGGCGGGCATAGCTGCCGTGCTCGGCATTCTCAAACAGAGCTTCGGCGAGCGCTTCCAGACCGGCCAGTCGTTCCGCGAGCAGCATGCCCACACGACCACCTATATCCCGTCGCAACTGCCGGACGGGGTGCTCTTTGCGGAGAGCGCTGAGGATGTGAAGGCGGCGGTCAGGGCGTGTGCGACCCACAAGGTGCCGGTGATCGGCTTCGGCGTCGGCACCTCTCTGGAGGGGCAGGTCAACGCCGCCAATGGCGGCATTTCGATCGATTTCAGCCGCATGAACCGGGTGCTCGAGGTCAATCCCGAAGATCTCGACTGCACCGTTGAGCCGGGTGTGACGCGCGAGGCGCTGAACATCCACCTTCGCGATACCGGCCTGTTCTTCCCGATCGATCCCGGCGCCAACGCCTCGATCGGCGGCATGGCCTCGACGCGGGCTTCCGGCACTAATGCCGTGCGCTATGGGACGATGAAGGACAATGTCCTTGCCGTCACCGCGGTCACCGCCAGTGGCGAGGAAATCCGCACGGCCCGGCGCGCCCGCAAATCTTCCGCCGGCTACGACCTGACGCGGCTCTTCGTCGGCGCCGAGGGCACGCTCGGCATCCTGACCTCGGTGACGTTACGCCTGCAGGCGATCCCGCAGAAGATCGCCGGCGGAGCCTGTGCCTTCCCGAGCATCAAGGCTGCCTGCGATGCCGTCATCATGACGATCCAGATGGGCATTCCGGTGGCGCGTATCGAGTTGCTCGATACGGTGCAGATGCGGGCCTGCAACGCCTATTCCAAGCTCTCCTATGCCGAGAGCCCGACGCTGTTCCTCGAATTCCACGGCACCGATGAGACGGTGCCGCTGCAATCGGCGGCCTTTGCCGAGATCGCGGCGGAATGCGGTGGCGGCGAATTCCTGTGGACCGCCAATGCCGAGGAGCGGACGAAGCTCTGGAAAGCGCGCCACGACGCCTATTGGGCTGCAAGGGCCTTGGCGCCCGGGCTTGCCGCACTTTCGACCGATGTTTGTGTTCCGATATCGAAGCTCGCCGATTGTGTTTCCGAAACGCAGGCGGATATCGAGGAACACGGGCTGCTGGGGCCGATCGTCGGCCATGCCGGCGATGGGAATTTCCATGTGCTGCTGCTGTTTGACGACAGCAGTGCCGAGGACATCGCCAGGGCCGAGAGCTTCGTGCAGCGGCTTAACCGGCGGGCGCTCGACATGGACGGGACATGCACCGGTGAACACGGGATCGGGCAAGGCAAAATGGCGTTTCTGGAACAGGAGCTCGGAGGCGCGGTGGATCTGATGCGACAGGTGAAACAGGCGCTCGATCCGGACGATATCTTCAATCCCGGCAAGATTTTCCACCATGGCTGAAAACGGAATATTCTCATGAAGTTGGGCCTTGCCCCCGGCATGAACGGCGCTAGAGCATTTCCGTTTTTTTCCAAGCTGCGGAAATGCTCTATCTTTTTGTTTTTCCGCAACTCCGGACGCAAAACCGCTGTGCACTTGTGCTGGAATTGCTCTAGTGTCGGCAACAGAATCCCGAATGGAGACTCCTTGCATTGGTAGGCCGGTTCCTCGTCTTTCTGGGGGGAGTGATCGTCGTAGTGCTGTTTGTGGCGCTGCTTGCGCCACTGTTCATCGACTGGACGGATTTCCGCAAGAATTTCGAGGATCAGGCAAGCCGCATCATCGGCAAGAAAGTCACCGTCTACGGCACGGTGGACGCGCGCCTGCTGCCGTTTCCGTCGGTCACGCTGCACGACGTGCGCGTTGGCCAGGAAGTGGACGGCACGCCGATCGTCAAGGTCGAGCAGTTCTCCATGGATGCGGAACTCGCGCCTTTCCTGTCGGGCGAGGCGCTGATCTTCGACATGCGTGTCGTCAATCCGAAGGTGCGCCTGAGATTGCTCAAGGATGGCACGCTCGACTGGATGCGCGGCAGCCGCGCTGAAATACCGGCAAAGACCGTCGTTCTCGAAAATGTGCATGTCAGCGGCGGTGAAGTCGAGTTCGTCGACGACCAGTCGGGCCGCTCGCGCCGCATCACCGGCCTCAATGCGGAAATGTCGGCGAAGTCGCTGGCCGGACCCTGGCGCATCGAAGGCGATGCGGCGCTCGACGGCGAGCACGGCAGTTTCTCGATCTCGAGCAGCCAGCCGGATGAGAAGGGCGTGCTGCGCATGCGCACGAAGCTTTCGCCGGACAAGCACCCCGTCAGCGTCGATCTTGACGGCGAGCTAAAGCTCGTCGACAGCAAGCCGAATTATCAAGGCCAGCTTTCGGCGGCGATCGAGACCCGCAACAGCGCCAGGCCGGCCGACAAGAATGAGCAGCCGCCGCGCGTCAAGGGCCGCTTCGAGCTGACCAACGAACGCATCCGCATTCCCGAATACCGGATGGAGATCGGCCCGACGGACGATCCCTATGTCATAACTGGCGAGGCGACGCTCGATACCGGCAATGCGCCGGAATTCCTGTTGACCGCCGACGGCCAGCAGATTGACGTCAACCGTATCGGCAATCAGGGCGCGGCCGGCAAGACGACGCGGGATGCGGCGGTTTCGGCGCGCCAGCGGCTGAATTCGCTGATCGATATCGTCGGGCAGGTGCCAATCCCGCAGGTGCCGGGCAAGGCGAGCGTCAAGCTGCCGGCCATCGTCGCCGGCGATACGACGCTGCGTGACGTGCAGCTGGAGCTGGAGCCGGCCGGAACAGGCTGGATGATCGACAGCGCCACCGGCACGTTGCCGGGGCGCACGCAGGTGGAAGGCAAGGGCAAGCTCCAGCTTCAGGGCGAAGCCTCCTTCAACGGCCAGATCGTGGTGGCTTCGAGCCAGCCGACGGGACTTGCCTCCTGGCTTGCCGGCTCGGTCGATCCGGCCATCCGGCAATTACGGCAGGCGGGCTTTTCCGCCAATGTCAGCCTGACGCATGAATTGCAGCGTTTCGAAAATCTCGAGATCGCCATCGGACCGGCGACGCTGAAGGGTCGACTGGAGCGCCAGGCGATTTCCGGCCAGACGCCGACGCTGTCTGTGGCGTTGAATGGCGATACGCTCGATCTCGACGCGCTGCAGGCGCTGAGCGGGCTGATGACCGGTCAAGACGCCGGCGACAACGTGCTCGACCACAAGATCGCCGCCCAGCTCAAGGCGGACAAGTTCACCGCCTTCGGCGTCAATGCCGAGAATGTCGAGACCACCTTCACGATTGCCGATGGGGAGCTTGCCGTCGACCGGCTGTCGATCAAGAATATCGCAGGCGCCGAGCTGACGGCGACGGGCAGGGCGGAAGGTTCGCTGCTCGATTACAAGGGCGCGGGTGAGATTACCTTCAAATCCGCCGATCCCGGCGGCTTCTTCACTATGCTGCGCGAGCATCTGCCGCATCACCCGGTACTCGACCGGTTGGTGCGCAATGCCGGCTGGTACGGCAATACCGCGCTTCGCGGGGCGCTGACGCTCGGCGGCGACGAGGGCGACGCGCTGACGGTGACGCTTGCCGGCGTCTCGAACGGCAGCCGCGTCAATCTCGATTACCGCATGTCCGACCTCTTGGCGCTGACCGGCAACGGCACGACGAGCCTGGAGGCGACCCTCGAAAACGCCGTGCCGTCCATCCTGTTCGGCCAGGCCGGGCTCGACCCGCTGCCGGTCGATGTCGGCGCCAACGGCCGCCTGACGCTGAAGGTGAAGGCATCGGGCAACGATCCCGCCGATGCGGCGCTGACCTTTGCGACCGACCGGACCTCGTTCACGGCCAACGGCAAGGTCGATGTCCGGCCGGAAACCTTCATGAACGGCCGGATCGCCCTTTCGCTCGACAGCGCCGATATCGACCCATATCTGATCATGAACGGCATCGCCCTGCCGCAGACTGGGACGGGGCTGCCGTTCGGCCTACAGGTCAATGCCGCCGTCGACAGCGACAAGATCGTCTTTTCCGATCTCAAGGGTCATGCGGCCGACAACGAATTTTCAGGCGGGCTGAGCTTCGACCGGAAGGCTACGAAGACGACGGCGAGCGGCGGGCTGACCCTTTCGAAGGCCGATGCCGGCTGGCTCGGCGAGGCAGTGTTCGGCCAGATCGTCGATCCGGCCAACGGTCAGCTGACGACGGCGCCGCTGGGACTGCCCATCTTCAAGGATCTCGACGTCAACGTGAAGCTGACGGCCAAGGAGTTCTGGCCCGGCCTGCCGGAAACTGCGGTGTCCGACTTTACCAGCAACGTCGCCTACAAGGGCGATGAGCTGCAGCTCAACGACATGGCCGGCAACTGGGACGGCGGAAAACTCTCCGGCAACCTGCTCTTCACCAATGCCAACGGCACCGGTTTCCTGCAGACGAAGCTTGCGCTTGCCGATTCCGATCTTTCCGGCATCGTCTGGCTGCGCGATGGCGCGCCGATCGCCAACGGCAAGTTCGGTTTGTCGCTGTCGATGGAGGCCTCGGGCAAGACGATCGGCGAGATCGCCAGCTCGCTCAATGGTTCGGGCGAATTGAGGCTCGGCGATACCAGCATACGCGGGCTGAACCTCGCCATCCTTCCGCCGCTGCTTGCCGCAACCGACACGATGCAGGAGCAGATCAATGCCGGGAAGGTGCATCCGATCGTCGAGACTTTGCTCAGCAACGGCGAGGCGAAGCTGCCGCCGCTCGGTATTCCCTTCAACATCACCGACGGCACGCTGAGGGTGCAGAATGTCACCGTCGCCAACGATCTCGCCCGCATCACCGCCGATGCGCAGATCGCGCTGCCGGAGGAACGGATCAGCGCGACGCTGGCTGTTGGCCTTAATCCCGGCACGGAAGCGCTTTCCGGCGCCGAGCCGGCGCTCAGGCTGAATTTTTCCGGCATGCTGCCATCGCCCGGCAAGACGATGGATGTGACCGATATCACCAGCTATCTGTCGCTGCGTGCCTTTGAGCGCGAGCGCCGGCGGGTCGAGCGGCTGCAGGCGATCGTGCTCGAAAAGCAGCGGCTGCGCCGCGAGGTGGCGCTCTACCGGTTCAACGACGCGGAGCGAGTCCGGGCAGCCGAGATCGAGCAACAACGTCGGGCGGAAGAAGAGCGGCTGCGCGCATTGGCGCAGGCGGCAGCGGTACAGAAGGCGGCTGCCGAGGCGGAGGCCGCGCGTGTGGCGGAAGCCAAAGCCAAGGCGGATGCGCAAGCAAGGGCCGCTGCCGAGGCGGAAGCGGCGCGCCGTAGCGGGCAGGCGCAGCCCGGTCCGCTCAATTTCGACCAGCTGCCGGGCGTTCAGGCGCAGTGACGGCGGATAGAATTTGATTCATGCAACGCGCCTCAGCTCTTTGTTTTCATTGATGTCGCCGTCACAAAGCGCCATGCGATCTTAAGCAATATGTATCAGGTCCGGCGGTCGCCGCCGGCCTTCGCCCAGGCGAGCACGTGGAGCCGCAGCGCCGAGGACAGGTTGCTGTCGGCAGGACGGTGGTCGTCGATCTCGGAGATCAGCGCGGCAAGCGGCATCGAGCGGCATGCGGCGATGGTCTTCAGCTCGGCCCAGAATTCATCCTCCAGCGAGAAACTGGTGCGATGGCCGTGCAATGTTGCCGAATGCTTGCGGATCATGAAGGCTGGTTCGCGTTTCGATCGGGTTCGAAGATCGATTCAAGGCGGCCGTGCAAGTGGTTGATTGCGGAATCCATTCCGGCTCTTCAAGCCGTCGGTGAAAGCGTCACGCGCCGTCGTCATCCGTTTCGATACGGCCGTCGCGATGGGCCTTGTCGGCCTTGTCGTTCAAGCTGCGGGTCAGCTGCTTTTCGACCTTGGTGCGGCCGAAGGAAATGCGGTTCTGCTCAGCCTGCTTTTCCTTTTCGGAGCGGGCCTGCTTCTTGCGGAACTGGCGCAGATTGATGATTTCGGCGCTCATGCGGTTGCCTGAATTCCCTATGAAAAAGGGAGGCTTGGCCTCCCTTCAAATCACTGCTTCTTGCGGAAGGAGTCGAGCGAGACGACGGAGCCCGGCTTCTTCTCTTCGCCGTCGGCAGGTTTCGCGCCCGCCGCGTCATCGGGCTTTGCAGCCGCATCGACAGGATAAGCGGTGATCTCGCCTGATGGCAGCTCCTCGCCATCGGCCAGCGGCACGTCGAATTCGAGTTCGAAATTGACAGAGGGATCGTAGAAGCCGCGGATCGCATTGAACGGGATGACCAGCTTTTCCGGAACGTCTGAGAAGGAAAGGCCGATCTCGAAATGCGTCTCGGTGATCTTCAGGTCCCAGAACTGGTGCTGGATGACGATGGTCATCTGCTCGGGATATTTCGACTTCAGGTGCTGGGAGATGCGTACGCCGGCGGCACCCGTGAGGAAGGTGATGAAGAAGTGATGGTCGCCAGGCAGACGGCCGGTCGCGCCGACTTCCGCCAAAACCTTGCGGATGACGCCGCGAAGTGCATCCTGTGCCAGAATGTCGTAGCGGATATGATCCTGCCCCATGCTTTTCCTGTCTTTCGTCGGTTCGGAAGTCTTTTCACAAGGTTATATGCCACGTCCAGGCGCCTTGGGAAAGACCGGAGCCGAGTCACGTTTTGAAGCAGCATACATGATTTCGGCGGCAGGGAGAAGGTGAAGGCTTCTGTTGCCAGGTGCCTTCGGACCCCGCCTAGAGGTGCGAACCACTAGGACTTTGATTGAAGTGTCACACCGCGATTAAGCAGCGAGACGAGCTTCCGCATAGTTGTCGTTTGCAACTACAATTTTAGCCCGATAACGGCGGTACAATGCCGAGCAAAAAGACGATCTTTACACCCTTGTCGATCCTGTTTCGCCCCCATCAAAAGCCGGCCTTCGAGGCCGCCGGTTTTTGGTGGAGGCGCCGGGTACCGCCCCCGGGTCCAATAGGTTTATTACACCGCTCATTTATCGCCATAGCCGACCCGAAAGCCGGCAAGGGTGATATAGTGGTTTCCTCAGCCCAAGGAAAGGGCAAACGTCATAAAAGCGTTATGCAGCCCATCAGAAACATTGGGAAAATGCCCGGCGGCGATTGGTTTCCCGCCGCTGAGGGCTTAAATTGGGGCAAACGGAATCAGCGCGACATGAAGCAATATCTCGATCTCCTGAACCATGTGATGGAAAAGGGCTCCGACCGGGGCGACCGCACCGGCACCGGCACGCGCTCGGTCTTCGGCTACCAGATGCGCTTCGACCTCGAAGAGGGCTTTCCTGTCCTCACCACAAAGAAGCTGCATCTGCGCTCGATCATCCACGAGCTTCTCTGGTTCCTGAAGGGCGAGACGAATATCCGCTATCTCAAGGAGAATGGCGTTTCTATCTGGGACGAATGGGCCGACGAAAACGGTGATCTCGGGCCTGTCTACGGCGCCCAGTGGCGCTCCTGGCCGGCGCCGGATGGCGGCCATATCGACCAGATCGCCAATCTCGTCAAAGGCATCGTCAACAGCCCGAATTCACGCCGCCATATCGTCTCGGCCTGGAACCCGGCCGAAGTGGATGAAATGGCGCTGCCGCCCTGCCATTGCCTGTTCCAGTTCTATGTGGCCGATGGCAAGCTTTCCTGCCAGCTCTACCAGCGCTCGGCCGATATCTTCCTCGGCGTGCCGTTCAACATCGCTTCCTATGCGCTGCTGACGATGATGGTGGCCCAGGTGACCGGGCTGAAGCCCGGCGATTTCGTCCACACGCTCGGCGACGCCCATCTTTATCACAATCATTTCGACCAGGCGAAGCTGCAGCTGGCGCGCCGGCCGAAGCCGCTGCCCTTCATGCGCATCAATCCTGATGTGAAGGACATTTTCGGCTTCACCTTCGACGATTTCGAGCTGATCGGCTACGAGGCCGATGCCAGCATCAAGGCGCCGATCGCCGTCTGATCCGGGACATTCCATGGCCGACATCCGCAGGACCATCTTCGCCGCCGTTGCCCGCAACGGCATTATCGGCCGCGACGGCGATATGCCCTGGCGGCTTTCGAGCGATCTCAAGCGCTTCAAGGCGCTGACATTGGGCAAGCCCGTCGTGATGGGCCGCAAGACCTACGATTCGATCGGCAAGCCGCTGCCGGGGCGGCCGAATGTCGTCATCTCGCGGCAAGCGACGATAAATCATCCCGATGTCAGCATGGCGCAGTCGCTGCCGGAGGCGATGACGGCGGCTGAAAGGCTGGCGCTCGAAACCGGCGTCGATGAGATCTGCATTCTCGGCGGCGGTCAGGTCTATGCGCAGGCGATCGGCCTTGCCGACCGGATGTGCATCACGCATGTCGAGGCCGATCTCGATGGGGACGCCTCATTTCCCGCCATCGATCCCGATATTTGGCAGGCGGGGGAGTCTATCGCGGTTCCGGCCGGCGAGAAAGACAGCTATCCCACGCGTTTCGTCGTCTATGAACGCCGACACGCCTGAAAATGAACTATTTTCCAATTAAATTGACCAAGTTTCCCACGTTGCGTTGAAAGCCGATGCGGCGATACCTATAACGGTCACCAACGCATCCGCCGGTCAGCCCCCACGGTTCCGGATGTGTGGAAGACTTAACGAACAACGAGGTTTTGATGCCCTGGAGCAATCAGAATGGCGGCGGCGGCCCTTGGGGCGGCGGCGGCGGTAATAATCAGGGACCATGGGGCCAGGGGCCGAACCGCCCGCGCGGCGGTGGCGGCAAGGGCGGACCGCCCGATCTGGAAGATATCATCCGGCGCGGCCAGGACCAGCTGCGCAACATCGTTCCCGGCGGTTTCAACGGCGGCGTGGCGGTGATCGTCGTGGCGATCCTCGCGGTGTTCTGGCTGATCCAGTGCATCTACGTGGTGCAGCCGGACGAACGCGGCGTCGAGCTGCGGTTCGGCAAGCCGAAGGAAGAGATCTCGATGCCCGGCCTGCATTTCCATTTCTGGCCGATGGAAACCGTCGAGACGGTCAAGGTGACCGTGCAACAGCTGAATATCGGGGCGACCTCGGCCTCGTCTTCGAACGGCCTGATGCTGTCCAGCGACAAGAGCGTCATCAACGTGCAGTTCGCCGTCTTCTACACGGTCAGTGATCCGAAGGCCTATCTCTTCAACGTCGAAAATCCGGCAGAGACCCTGCAGCAGGTTTCCGACAGCGCCATGCGCGAAATCGTCGGCCGGCGTCCCGCCCAGGACGCCTTCCGCAGCAATCGCCAGCCGATCGAAGTGGATGTGCTCAATATTCTGCAGGATACCATGAACCGCTATGGCGCAGGCGTGACCGTCACCGGCGTGACGATCCAGAACGTGGCGCCGCCGCGGGAAGTCGCCGATGCTTTCGAAGAAGTGCAGCGTGCCGGCCGTGACCGCGATAGCACGATCGAAGAGGCCAATCGCTACACCAACCAGAAGCTTGGCCAGGCGCGAGGCGATGCGGCCAGAATCCGTGAAGATGCCGCCGCCTACAAGGACCGTGTCGTGAAAGAGGCGGAAGGTGAAGCGCAGCGTTTCACTGCGATCAACGACGAATATTCCAAGGCGCCTGACGTGACCCGCAAGCGGTTGTACCTCGAAACGATGGAGCAGGTGCTGAAGAACTCGAAGAAGGTCATCATCGACGAGAAGCAGGGCGTGTTGCCCTATCTGCCGCTCAACGAACTCGGCAAACCGGCGCAGCAGGGAGGTTGAGTCATGACATCGAACAGACTTCCCATCATTCTCCTCATCCTCGCCATCGTGCTGGTCGGGCTCTATTCGTCCATCTTCGTGGTGAATGCGCGCGAGCAGGCCATTGTCGTCCGTTTCGGCCAGATCCAGTCGGTCAAGACCGAGCCTGGCATTTACTTCAAGCTGCCGTTCGGCTTCATGGATGCCGACCGCGTTCAATTGGTCGAAAAGCAGGCGCTGAGGCTCGATCTCGACAATATCCGAGTTCAGGTCCAGGACGGCCAGACCTTCGACGTCGATGCCTTCGTGATCTACAATATCTCGGATGTCCGCCGTTTCCGCGAGACGGTATCGGGTGATCGCGAGGCCGCGGAAGCGCGGCTGAGGGCGCAGCTCGATTCATCGCTTCGCCGCGTCTACGGTCTGCGTGACTACAATGCCGCACTCTCGGAAGAGCGTGTCGCGATGATGCTGGAAATTCGCGACGACCTGCGCACAGATGCCGAAAATCTCGGCCTGCATATAGACGACGTTCGCATCCGCCGTACCGACCTTTCGCCGGAGGTTGCGCCGAACACCTATAATGCCATGCGTTCGGAACGCCTTGCCGAGGCCGAGCGCATCCGTGCCGAAGGCAATGAGGAAGGCCAGCGGCGCCGGGCCGTCGCCGACCGCCAGGTTGTCGAGCTCACCGCAGGCGCCCAGCGCGATGCGGAAATCCTTCGGGGCCAGGGCGATGCCGAACGCAACCGCGTCTTCGCCGAAGTGTTCAGCAAGGATCAAGCCTTCTTCGAGTTCTATCGCTCGATGGCGGCCTATTCCTCGGCGCTTTCGTCGCAGGACACGACGCTGGTGCTGTCGCCGAATTCGGAATTTTTCCGCTTTTTCGACAATGCCGCCGGCACTCTGCAGCCGTCACCGGCAAATCCGGCCGCACCGGCTGCGGCTGCTCCCGCAGCACCCGCCCAGCCGGCGAACTGACGGCAAGGGATGCCGATCGCATCCCGACAATCCTCGAAGGGCCGGCCCGAGTGCCGGCCCTTTTTTCGTGGGATGATTGAGATGATCCGGCATTTGCGAGGCCACGTCACATTGCACGGGGATTTCGCGAAAAGGTGATTTCACCCTCCATCATTCCGCCTTATGCTGGTGCTCAATGTGCGCATTTACCCCTTATGAGGAAGCTTGATGGCCCCCACGAAACGCTCGCCCTTCAGACGAACGCTCGCGCTTATGGCCAGCGCTGCAATTCTTGCGCATGCCGGCATGAACGGGATTGCCTATGCGCAAACCGCACCTGAGACGACCGCTCCCGGGGTTGCCACGCCCGCTCCGGCTGCTCCGGAGGCGGCTGCTCCTACGCCCACGCCGCCCGCACCCGCCGCGCCACAGCAGATCGCCCCGATCCAGGCCGTCACGCCAAACAACGGCCCGGCTTCGGTCGCCGATCTCGCCGAGGGGCTGCTCGATGCCGTGGTCAATATCTCGACCTCGCAGAATGTGAAGGACGACGAGGGGGCCGGCCCGGCGCCGCGTGCGCCCGACGGCTCGCCGTTCCAGGAGTTTTTCAACGATTTCTTCAACAAGCAGCAGGGCAACAAGGGCGGCAACCACAATGTCAGCTCGCTCGGCTCCGGCTTCGTCATCGATCCGGCCGGTTATATCGTCACCAACAATCACGTGATCGAGGGCGCCGACGACATCGAGATCAATTTCGCCAATGGTTCGAAACTCAAGGCGAAGCTGATCGGCACGGATACGAAGACCGATCTTTCCGTGCTGAAGGTCGAGCCGAAGGCGCCGCTGAAATCCGTGAAATTCGGCGATTCTAGCACGATGCGCATCGGCGACTGGGTGATGGCCATCGGCAATCCGTTCGGCTTCGGCGGTTCGGTGACGGTAGGCATCATTTCCGGCCGCGGCCGCAATATCAATGCCGGCCCCTATGACAACTTCATCCAGACGGATGCGGCGATCAACAAGGGCAATTCCGGTGGACCGCTCTTCAACATGAAGGGTGAAGTGATCGGCATCAACACGGCGATCATCTCGCCGAGCGGCGGTTCGATCGGCATCGGCTTCTCGGTGCCGTCGGAGCTTGCGTCCGGCGTCGTCGACCAGTTGCGCGAATATGGCGAGACGCGGCGCGGCTGGCTCGGCGTGCGCATCCAGCCGGTGACCGACGATATCGCCGACAGCCTCGGGCTCGACAGCGCAAAGGGCGCGCTGGTCGCCGGCGTCATCAAGGGCGGGCCCGTCGACGACGGCTCGATCAAGGCGGGCGACGTCATCTTGAAATTCGACGGCAAGACCGTCAGCGAAATGCGCGACCTGCCGCGCGTCGTGGCGGAAAGCACGGTCGGCAAGGAAGTCGACGTGGTGGTGCTGCGCGACGGCAAGGAGCAGACCGTCAAGGTGAAGCTTGGCCGGCTCGAAGACAGCGATCAGGCGGCCGCATCCGGCGATGCGGCGCCCGATGGCTCGCAGGACGACGGCGTGATCACGCCGGATCCCGGCGAAAACAATGACATGGACCAGCCTGACAGCGGCGATCAGGTCCAGCCCGAACCCGGCACGCCGGACCAGCATAAGGGTCAGGTGGCGCCGGATGCGGCAACGCCGAAGAACGTGCTCGGCCTGTCGCTGTCGCTTTTGAGCCCCGAGACGCGCAAGGCTTTCGGCATCGCCGAGAGCGTCGACGGCGTCGTCGTGACAGAGGTGACGCCCGGCTCCGCCTCGGCCGAAAAGGGGCTGAAGCCCGGCGATGTGATCGTCGAAGTGGCGCAGGAGTTCATGAAGTCGCCGGATGCGGTCGCCGCCAAGGTGCAGGCGCTGAAACAGGAAGGCCGCCGCAACGCCCAGCTTATGATCGCATCGGCGAATGGCGATCTCCGGTTCGTGGCGGTGCCGATGGAATAAGAAAGTTGCGGCGGTGGTGAATTACCGCCGTCGTCTCCAACTCTCGCCCATTCCTGTGACGAGCATAGGGATGAGGGTGTGCCACGTCGGTCTTCAAGCCGTCACGAAATCCGTCTTCCGGTAGCCCTGGATATAGAGCAGGGCTGTGAGATCACCGTGGTTGATGCGCATCTCAGCTTCCGCGGCGACGGCGGGCTTGGCGTGGAGGGCGACGCCGGCGCCGGCGAGGTGCAGCATGCCGAGGTCGTTGGCGCCGTCGCCGACGGCGATCGCTTCTTCCGGCGAAATGCCGAGGCGAGCCGAAATTTCGTTCAGCGCATCGACTTTCGCCTGCTTGCCGAGGATCGGTTCGGCGACGAAGCCGGAGAGTATGCCGCCGTCTTCGAGCAGCGTGTTGGCGCGGTTCTCATCAAAGCCGAGGGTGGCGGCGATGCGGCTGGTGAAGACCGTGAAGCCGCCGGAGACGAGGGCGGTGTAATGGCCTTTCGATTTCATGGTGGCGATCAGTTCCGGGCCACCAGGGGTAAGTGTGATGCGCTTGGCGATCACTTCGTCGACGACCGACAGCGGCAGGCCCTTGAGCAGGGCGACACGCTCACGCAGGGCAGGTTCGAAGGCGATCTCGCCATTCATGGCGCGGGCGGTGATGGTGGCAACCTTTTCCTTCAGGCCGACTTCGGCGGCGAGTTCGTCGATGCACTCCTGGCCGATCATCGTCGAATCCATGTCGGCAATCAGCAGCTTCTTGCGGCGGGTCTCCTGCTCCTGGATGACGAGGTCGATCGGCGCGCCTGATATGAGCGCAAGGATATTGGCCTCGGCCGCCTGCGCATCCGTGCCGTCGCGCAGCGCGATGTCGCAGGCGATGCCGTCGGCCAGCCAATAGAGGCCGGAAGCCTTCACCACCTCGGCCGCCTGTTCGGCGATTGCGGGTGTCAGCACGGGATTTGACGGATTGGCAACAAGCGTGGCAACGAGGGCCATGATGGAAAACCTTCTGAGCACAGTGAACGCGATCCTGATAACCGGGCCGACCGCCAGCGGCAAGTCCGCGCTCGCCGTCGAATTGGCCAAACGCCATGACGGTGTCGTTGTCAACGCCGACAGCATGCAGGTCTACGATACGCTGCGGGTGCTGACGGCGCGGCCGTCGGAGGGGGAGATGCAAGGCGTGCCACATCATCTCTACGGCCACGTGCCGGCGGGGGCGGCCTATTCCACAGGCGCCTGGCTGCGCGATGTCTCGGCGCTGCTGCCGATGCTCAAGGCCGAAGGACGGCTGCCGGTCTTCGTCGGCGGCACGGGGCTTTATTTCAAGGCGCTGACCGGCGGACTCTCGGATATGCCCGGGATACCGGAGACACTGCGGCAAAGCCTCAGGGCACGGCTGCTGGAGGAGGGGCCGGACGGGTTGTATGCGGAGCTCGCTGACGCCGATCCCGCCACGGCGGCAAGTCTCAACCGCCAGGACGGACAGCGCATCGTCCGGGCGCTGGAAGTGATGAAGGCGACGGGGCGGTCGATCGCCGATTTCCAGGGCCAGTCGGGACCGGTGGTGATCGACGCGGGTGAGGCCCGCAAGATCGTCGTGCTGCCGGACCGGGCGGTGCTGCATCAACGCATCAACGGCCGTTTCGAAAAAATGCTGCAGCAAGGCGCCGAAGACGAGGTGAGGGCGCTGCTTGCGCTCGACCTGCCGGCCGAGGCGCCCGTGATGAAGGCAATCGGCGTGTCGCAGATCGCGGCGATGCTGAGGGGCGAGATGACACGCGACGAGGTGCTGGAGAAGGGTGCTGCGGCGACGCGGCAATATGCCAAGCGGCAGATGACATGGTTCCGCAACCAGATGGACGACAGCTGGGAACGGCTGATCGCTTAAGTGTCAGACCTGACGCGGGCCTTCCGCTCCAGTCATCTGCAGGCTCAGCAGTTTGGCGAGTTCGCCGACCGCCGCCCGCAGCTGGTCCGGAAGAAATCCGCCGAAGCCCAGCATCAGGCCGGGGCGCGCCGGCTCCGCGGCATACATCGGGGAGATCGCCCGCACGGCGAGGCCGGCCGATAGGGCGCGTGCTGCAAGTTGCACGTCGTCGGCCTGCTCGGGCAGCCACAGAAGAATGTGCATGCCCTGGTCGCTCGGCTGAACCTGGCATCCCTCGGGCAAGGCCCGCTCGAGCGCTGCGAGCAGGACAGCGCGGCGGTCGGCATAGAGGCCGCGGATGCGCCGGATATGCGCCTCGAAATAGCCTTCCCGCATGTAAGCCGCCAGAACATGCTGTTCTGCGATCGGCGAATGCCGGTCGAGAATGGCGCGGGCGCCGGCAAAGGCTTCCACGAGCGGAGGAGGGGCGATGACGTAGCCGAGGCGCAGGGAGGGGAAGAGCACCTTGCTGAAGGTTCCGAGATAGATGACGCGTGACGGACGCAATCCTTGCATCGAGGGAAACGGGTGTCCGGCATAACGCAGCTCGCTGTCGTAATCGTCCTCGACGATCCAGGCGCGATTCTGGTCGGCCCAGGCGATCAAGGCATTGCGCCGCGCCATGCTGAGCGGCATGCCGATCGGATATTGGTGCGAAGGGGTGACGAATGCGGCGCGCGCCTGCGGACAGAGTTCGAGGCCGCGTTCCACGTTCATCCCCTGTGCATCGACGGGCAAGCGGTGGGTCCGTACGCCGAGATCGTCGAGCACTGCCGTCAACCCGGGATAGGCGGGGTCTTCGGCCCATACCGGATCGTCACGCGAGAGAAGCACCCGGCCTGCCATATAGAGGCCTTGCTGGGTGCCCGATGTAACGATGACCTGTTCCGGCTCGCAATGAACGGCCCGCGCGCGCCGGATGTGGTCGGCAATGGCAAGCCTGAGCTCGTGCAGACCCATCGGGTCGTGATAACCCGAGGGTGCGGCCTGTCTCGACGCGCGCACGCGATTGCCGAGGCGGCGCCAGGTGTCGTCGGGCGCAATACCGGACGCCGGGACGGCAATGGCGAAGGGAACCGGCGGGTGCGGGGTGAGCGCACGGGCAACGGCGATCAGCCGGGCAGCCGGGGGAGGCAGATCGACAGCATCAGCGACCGGCGGAGCTGCCGGCGCCGGCGTCGCGTCCAGGAGATGAGCGGCAACCCGGGTTCCGGCTCCGACCCGCGCTTCGAGATAGCCTTCGGCGACCAACTGATCGAACACCTCGACGACAGTGCCGCGCGCGATCTTCAGCGAAGCCGCAAGGCTGCGCGTCGAAGGAAGGCGTTCGCCTGGCCTCAGTTCGCCGCTGGCGATTGCGCTGCGCAGGCTCTGGGCAAGCTGGCGGCCGACATTGGTCGTTCGATCGATCGCGTTGAGCGACGGGATTTCGATGGTGCTGCGCCGTTTGGACATCGCAAAAAGTGGTCTAGAGATTTTCTTCAAAAATGGTGCTTCATAGTGGACCAATTTTCGAGGAAAAGGAAGCGGATTGGCGGCTCCCCGTATTCTTCGTTTCTAGGGGCGTCCGCGGGCGCAAACTTCTGGAAACACGCAAATGCAGGATCTTCTCGTCGTCTACATCGCCTACGCAATTGCTGCAGGCAGTCCCGGACCAAGCAACATGGCCATCATGAATGTGGCGATGCGGCAGGGGCGTCGACCGGCGTTAACCTTGGCCGCCGGGGTCATCACGATGTCGACATGCTGGGGGCTGATCGCGGTCACCGGCATATCGACACTGCTGGTCCGTTATGCCCATGCCCTGCTGTTCCTCAAGGTCGCGGGCGGGCTGTATCTCCTCTGGCTCGCCTGGAAGGCGGCCCGCTCGGCAGCCGCGCCGGACAGGCCGGCAGGTGAGCTCGTCCGGCCTGACGCGCGACTCGGCATGCTCTATCGCCGCGGCGTTCTGATGCATCTCGGCAATCCGAAGGCGGTTCTGGCCTGGGTCGCGATCATGTCGCTCGGCCTTAAGCCCGGCGCTTCGCCAGAGATGGCCGTCACGGCGTTCGGCGGCTGCGTGCTTCTCGGGATCTCGATATTTGCCGGATATGCCGTGCTCTTCTCGACGGCGCCGATGGTGCGCGGCTATGCCCGCGCGCGGCGGTGGATCGAGGGAAGTCTCGCCGTCTTCTTCGCCGGCGCCGGATCGCGCCTGCTGTTTTCACATTGACCGGATTTTCAGGATCGCATCATGTCTGTCGCTTCTCCGTTTCATGGTCTTTCGGCCTTTCCGCCAACGCCCGCCGATCGGGATGGCAGGGTCGACACCGAAGCTCTTAGCCGCCTGCTGGAGCGCCTGTGCGATGCAGGCGTCGCCTCGATAGGTCTTCTCGGCAGCACCGGGATCTATGCCTTTCTTGCACCTGAGGAGCGGCGGCGAGCCGTCGAGGCTGCGGTCGAATGCGTTCACGGCCGTATTCCCCTCGTCGTCGGCGTTGGCGCTTTGAGGACAGACCAGGCCCAAAACCTTGCGAGGGATGCCGAGGCCGCTGGTGCAGATGCGCTTCTGCTGGCGCCTGTATCCTATACGCCGCTGACCCAGGAAGAAGCCTATGGGCATTTCCTTGCGGTCACGGAGGCGGCGAAGCTGCCGCTTTGCATCTACAACAATCCCGGCACGACCCACTTCACCTTCAGCCGCGAGCTTCTGCAACGCCTGTCCGACCTCGAGACGATCCAGGCGGTAAAGATGCCTCTGCCTGTTGACGGGCATCTCGCAGGCGAGTTGGCGGCATTGCGGGAGAAGACCGAGCTTGCGATCGGCTATAGCGGCGACTGGGGGGCGGCCGAAGCGCTGCTTTCAGGCGCCGATGCCTGGTACAGCGTCATCGGCGGCTTGCTTCCGCGCGTCGCCCTTGCGCTCAGCAAGGCCGCGATTGCGGGCGACAGTGGTGAGGCGCGCCGGCTCGATGCTCTCCTCCAGCCGCTCTGGAAAACGTTCAAGGAATTCGGAAGCCTTCGCGTGGTCTATACGCTGGTCGACATTCTCTCACTCGCTCGGGCAGAGCTCCCACGACCTCTGTTGCCGCTCGCATCGATGGACCGGCAACGGGTGCTCGACGCCGTCGGACCTCTAATGACGCTGGAGAGTGAGCTGAAGCGTCAATCCTTGTTGTAGAGGCTGCTCAGCGGTTTTTTCAGGATGCTTTCGCGCAGCGACGTGCCAGGCTCCCGGCGGGTGATCGCTGGCTGATCCGCCGACGGCGCCGGCCGGGGAAAGACCGGCTCCTCGCGGCGCATCTCGCGGCGGAGCGCGTCCAGCCGGGGATCGATCGCCGGCACTGCAGCCGGATCCAGCCGCGGCGTTTGCGGCAGCAGTTCGCGTCGGTAGGATTCGAGCGGCGCGGCCGAAGAGGTGGGTGGCGCGTAAGCCGTGGCGTCGAGATCCTCGTCGGCTGCATCAGCCTCGTCCAAGCTTGCCACGGATGCGGCGTAGTTCTGCTGGAAATTCGAAATGTCGGGTCCGACGGTCACCGCCCGCATACGGGTGACGATCTTGCGCAGGTCGACTGTATCCGGATCTTCCTCGCTTTGCTTGCTGTTGGCGCTGCTCGCCTTCGGCAGCAGGTTCTCCTCGACGCGGGAAAAGCGCATGCGCATCGGCACGCTGATCGCCTCGCCGAAAGCGATTGCCTCACCATTGCCGATCGAGGAGATGAAGCTCGTCGTCGAGATCGACGAATTCGGGATGGCCGAGCGGATGATTTCCTGGTCTCGGTCGTTGGCAAGGCGCATGGCAAAGAGCGTCGAACACTGCGACAGGATCGTCTGGTCGAGCTCGCCCGGCCGCTGGGTGATGATGCCGAGCGAGACGCCGTATTTGCGGCCCTCCTTGGCGATGCGGGCAATCGCCTGGCGCGTCGGCACGAAGCCGAGGCTCGGATCGGAGGGAATGTAGCGATGAGCTTCCTCGCAGACGACGAGCATGTGGATGGCGCCGTCGCTCCACAGCGCCACTTCGAAGGCCATGCGGCAGAGCACCGAGGCGACCGAATTGACGACCTCGGAGGGAATGCCGGCAAGCTGGAAGGTGCAGATCGGCCGATTCTCGCCGGGGATGCGGAAGATCTGCGCGATGGTTTCGGTGATCGTGTCGCTGATCGTGTTGTTGGAGAACATGAAATGATAGCGCGGATCGTTGATCGCGGCGATGAGGCGCATCTTCAGCGACCGCAGGAAGGGCTTTTCCGAGCGGCCTTCCAGGCGGCCGATGCGCTCGTCGATCAGCGCCAGCAGATCGGCCATGCGGTAGGGAACCGGCGTATCGGCGGTGATCGAGCTTTTTTCCGTGGTGCGGCGCACCAGCGAGTTGTCGCTGCCGCGGAAGGCGCGTTTGGCTTCCGGCAGGATATCGCGCAGCATGTCGAGTTCTTCGGGCACCGGCGGACGGCCGCGAAAAACGACCTCGGCGAATTCCTCCAGCCGCATCAGCCAGAAGGGCAGGTCGAGTGTATCGGTATCGATGGTGACTGCGTGCTTGGGGAAGGCGGCGGCAAATTCATTATGCGGATCGAGGATCAGTACACGCAGCTTCGGATCCGCCACGATCGCCTTGTGCAGGAGCAGCGAGACCGCGGTCGACTTGCCGACGCCGGTGGAGCCGACGACGGCGAAATGCTTGGAGAGCATCGAGGGGATGTGGATCGCCGCATCGATGCTTTCGTCCTGCGTCAGCTTGCCGATGACGGCGGTCGTACCCTCGCCGGCATCATAGATGCGCATCAGGTCGGCGGAACGGATGCGGTGGGCGATGGCGCCGAGATAGGGATAACGCGAGATTCCGGTCGAGAACTCCTCGGTGCCGTCCTCATCCACACGGACTTCGCCGAGCAGTTCGGTCTCGATCCGGAACGTGTTGTCTTCGCCTTCATCCCAGGCATGGCTGCCGGTGTTCATCTGATAGACGAGGGCGACGACACGGTTGCGGCCGACGCTGATCGAAATCAGCCGGCCCACGGACCAGAGTTCGGTAAGATCGGTGCCGCCCTGTTCGGCGACGGCGGCAATCGTCGCTCTGGAGCCGCTGCATGCAACGACGCGGCCGAGAAAGCGATTCCCCGGCGCATGGCCATCGCGGCGATCATGCTCGCCTGCCTTGCCAGACGTGCGCAAGTCGTTGTTGAGCAAAGGGCTACTCCATGCGGTAGCGTATAAGAATAAAGTCGATCCTTTAACAAATCCTTCATCCTATCGATTTTCGGGGATACGGGCGTCGGGCAGTTTTTTATTGCGGCATGCGTTGACGCTGCGAAATTTTCTGTCTATCACTTCCGACCATGAAAATCGCAACGGCTCTTATCGTGGTGGGAAAGCGCATGGGCAGGATGGTGTAACCATCCGGCGATAGCCACCCATGCGCTAGATGACAGGCTCCTCCGGGGCCTTTTTTTATGCCCGAAATCAGGGCTTCCGGCCACAAACGCAAATCCCAGCATAAACGGAACAGACAGATGAGCACGGACAATCAGGCGGCAGGCAATCGGATGACGGGAGCGGAGATCGTTCTCAAGGCGCTGAAGGACAATGGCGTCGAACATATCTTCGGCTATCCCGGCGGCGCGGTCCTGCCGATCTACGACGAGATCTTCCAGCAGGAGGAAGTCAAGCACATCCTCGTCCGCCACGAGCAGGGGGCAGGCCATGCGGCCGAAGGTTATGCCCGCTCGACCGGCAAGGTCGGCGTCATGCTGGTAACCTCGGGTCCGGGCGCCACCAATGCGGTCACGCCGCTTCAGGATGCGCTGATGGATTCGGTCCCGCTCGTCTGCCTGACCGGCCAGGTTCCGACCTCGCTGATCGGCTCCGACGCCTTCCAGGAATGCGATACGGTCGGCATCACCCGGCCCTGCACCAAGCACAACTGGCTGGTCAAGGACGTCAACGAACTCGCCGCCGTCATTCACGAGGCCTTCCGCATCGCCCAGTCCGGCCGTCCGGGCCCTGTCGTCGTCGATATTCCGAAGGACGTGCAGTTTGCGACTGGCACCTACACACCGCCGGCCGACTACACGATCCAGAAGAGCTACCAGCCGAAGACCCAGGGCGACCTCAACCAGATCCATGCGGCGATCGAGCTGATGGCGAATGCACGCCGTCCCGTCATCTATTCCGGCGGCGGCGTCGTCAATTCCGGTCCCGAGGCTTCCAAGCTGCTGCGCGAGCTGGTCGAGCTCACCGATTTCCCGATCACCTCGACGCTGATGGGCCTCGGCGCCTATCCCGCTTCCGGCAAGAACTGGCTGAAGATGCTCGGCATGCACGGCTCCTACGAAGCCAACATGGCGATGCACGATTGCGACGTCATGGTCTGCATCGGCGCGCGTTTTGACGACCGCATCACCGGCCGTCTCAATGCCTTTTCGCCGAATTCGAAGAAGATCCATATCGACATCGATCCGTCTTCGATCAACAAGAACGTCCGGGTCGATATCGGCATCCGCGGCGATGTCGGCCACGTCCTCGAAGACATGGTCCGCCTGTGGCGGGCGCTGCCGAAGAAGCCGGAAAAGGGCCGGCTCGACGACTGGTGGACCGATATCACCCGCTGGCGGGCGCGCAACTCCTTCGCCTATACGAAGAGCAACGACGTCATCATGCCGCAATATGCGCTGGAGCGGCTCTACGCCCACACCAAGGACCGCGACACCTACATCACCACCGAGGTCGGTCAGCATCAGATGTGGGCGGCGCAGTTCTTCGGCTTCGAACAGCCGAACCGCTGGATGACCTCGGGCGGCCTCGGCACGATGGGTTACGGCCTGCCGGCCGCACTCGGCGTGCAGATCGCCCATCCCGACAGCCTCGTCATTGACATTGCCGGCGATGCCTCGATCCAGATGTGCATCCAGGAAATGTCGGCGGCGATCCAGCACGATGCGCCGATCAAGATCTTCATCATGAACAACCAGTATATGGGCATGGTGCGCCAGTGGCAGCAGCTGCTGCACGGCAACCGCCTGTCGAACTCCTATACCGAGGCGATGCCCGACTTCGTCAAATTGGCGGAAGCCTATGGCGCCGTCGGCCTGCGCTGCGAAAAGCCGGATGAGCTCGACGACACCATTCTGGAAATGATCGAGGTCAGAAAGCCCGTCATCTTCGACTGCCGCGTCGCCAATCTCGCCAACTGCTTCCCGATGATCCCTTCAGGCAAGGCCCATAACGAGATGCTGCTGCCGGATGAAGCCACCGACGAGGCGGTCGCCAATGCGATCGACGCCAAGGGCCGCGCGCTCGTCTGACATTTTTAATTTGCGCATAATCCTTTCCGGAAATCGTTTCCGATTTTCGGGGTTATGCGGCAGGGAAGAGGAAACTCAGGACCATGAACGCACATCTACAGCCCACGGGCTCCGCCTATTTCATCTCGCCGGAAACGGCGGCCGTCGAAAGCCACACGCTTTCAGTTCTCGTCGACAACGAGCCGGGCGTTCTTGCCCGGGTCATCGGCCTGTTCTCCGGCCGCGGCTACAATATCGAGAGCCTGACGGTCTCCGAGACCGAGCATCAGGCGCATCTTTCCCGCATCACCATCGTCACACGCGGCACGCCGCACGTGCTGGAGCAGATCAAGGCGCAGCTGGAGCGGATCGTGCCGGTGCATCGCGTCGTTGACCTGACGGTGCGCGCCCGCGAACTCGGCCAGGACCGGCCGATCGAGCGCGAGGTGGCGTTGGTCAAGGTGATCGGCGAGGGCGACATGCGCGCCGAGACCCTGCGCCTTGCCGACGCCTTCCACGCCAAGGTAGTGGATGCGACGGTCGGTCACTTCATTCTTGAGATCACCGGCAAGTCGTCGAAGATCGACCAGTTTGTAGCGATCATGAAGCCGCTCGGCCTGATCGAGGTCTGCCGCACCGGCATTGCGGCGATGAACCGCGGTGTCCAGGGCATGTAGAGACTACAGCCCGGGCATGTAAATATTACAGCCCGGGCATGTAGGCCCGCTGCTGCAATAATGGCGAAAGCCGCTGGAGATCAGAGCATCTCCAGCGGCTTTTTCTTTGCCGGCGGCGGGAAGGCGGCGTCCAGCGCCTGCCAGTCCTCGTCGGTGATATCGAGCGAGACGCAGTCGCGGTTTTCGGCCGCGCGTTCGGCATTCGAGGTCTTCGGGATGACGATGACGCCGTCGCGTTCGAGCAGGAAGGCGAGCGCCAGCTGGGCGGGCGTTGCCTGATAGGCCTTGGCGATGCGGATCAGCTCGGGATGATGCAGGATATTTCCCTGCTCGATCGGCGAATAGGCCATGATGGGAATCTTGCGGCTCTGGCACCAGGGCAGCAGGTCGAATTCGATGCCGCGGCGGGAGAGATTATAGAGCACCTGGTTGGCGGCGACATTGGCGCCGTCGGGCACTCCAAGCAATTCCTGCATGTCGTCGGTGTCGAAGTTGGAGACGCCCCAGGCGCCGATCTTGCCGGATGTTTTCAGCATTTCGAAGGCGGAGACGGTTTCGGCGAGCGGGTAGTTGCCGCGCCAGTGCAAGAGATAGAGATCGATGCGGTCGGTGCCGAGCCGTTCGAGACTGCGCTCGCAGGCTTCGATCGTGCCTTTCAGGCTGGCGTTCCAGGGATAGACCTTGCTGACGACGAAGACCTCGTCGCGCCGTCCCCTGATTGCCTGGCCGACGATCTCCTCGGCGCCGCCGTCGCCATACATTTCGGCGGTGTCGATCAGTGTCATGCCGAGATCGATGCCGGCCTTCAGGCTTTCGATCTCGGCCCTGGCGTGGCCGGCATCCTCGCCCATGGCCCAGGTTCCCTGGCCGAGCGCCGGCACCTCGGTGCCGTTCAGGAATGTGATCAATGGAATCGGGTCGTCTTGCATAATTTTCTGTCCCTTCGCCAAGAGATTGGGCCGGCTCGCCATCTTTCAAGTAATCCTGTCACCATGACAATGATGTCATGGCATCGGCAGTTTAGGGCAGCTATGTTGACCTAAATAGACAGGCCGCAAAAAGCTGGCTGGGGAGGTCGGATGCCGCTGGATACGTTTCTCGCCCTCGTTCTCTTTGCCTTTACGACATCGATCACGCCGGGACCGAACAATATGATGCTCTTCGCATCGGGCGTGAACTTCGGCTTCCGCAGGACGATCCCGCATATGTTCGGCATCGGCGCCGGTTTTTTCTCGCTGCTCATCGGCGTCGGCCTCGGGCTCGGCGCGCTTCTGCATACGGTGCCGGCCGTCTATACGGCGCTGAAATTTGCGGGCGGCGCCTATCTCGTCTGGATCGCCTGGAAGATCGCCTCGTCGCGCTCGCTCAGCGAAGGCAGGAGCGGCGTCGAGCCGATGTCCTTCTTCGCCGCTGCCGCCTTCCAATGGGTCAATCCAAAAGCCTGGGTGATGGCGGTCACCGCGATGGCGACCTATACCAATCCGCAACTCTATCTCGTCAGCGTGCTGATCGTCGGTCTCGCCTTCGCGGCGGTCAATGTGCCGAGCGTTTCGACATGGGCAGGCTTCGGCTCGGCGCTCAGGGAATGGCTTTCCGATCCGGTGCGGCTGAAATGGTTCAACATCAGCATGGCAGTGCTGTTGGTGCTAAGCCTCTGGCCGATGTTAAAATAGAGCGATCGACGGCTTCATCAGCATCAGCCAGAAAATGCCGAGGACGGCTGAGAAGGCTGGAAAGCCGAAAGCAAACCAGATGCGGTAAAGGCTGAAATAGGCTGGCGGCAGGGCTTTTCCCGATGCCGCGGCAGCGCGAGCGAGATTGCGCAGCCGGATCTGTATCCAGACGACCGGCAGCCAGAACAGGCCGGTGACGACATAGAGCAGCAGCGACAGCGCAATCCAGCCCTCCGACAGGTCCCAGCCGATCGATCGCGCCAGCAGAGTGCCGGTCACCGGCTGGAGGATGGCCGCGGTGGCGGTGAAGACCGTATCGGCGATGACGACGGTTGCTGAGATATGGGCGATCAGTGCGGGATCGCGCGTGCGATGCGCCATCACCATGAAGAAGGCGATACCGGCGCCGGTACCGAAGAGCACGGTCGCGCCAATGACATGGGCGAGCAGCAGCCATTCTTCAAACATCAGCGTTCATCCAGGATGGCAAGGGCTACCAGCGTCAACAGGATCGACGGCAGCACCTTGACGAGAACCCCGAGCGGATCGAGCCAGAGCGCGGGTTCGAGCAGGCTGGCGCCGGCGAGATAGGCGAGCGATACACCAAGCATGCCGAGAAGGGCGCGTTTCGCCAGGGGACGGACAAGGACGGCGGCACCGAGGACGATGTCGACGAGGCAGGTCGCCAGCGTCAGCGCCGTTGCGGCAGCGTGAGGCATGAATGGCAGGAAGTGAGCGGATGTCCTGTCGAGCGCCAGCAGCGGGAGCAGACCGGAAAGCAGCCAGAAGACGGACAGGCCCGATATGACAAGCGGCTTCAGGAGATAGAGCCGGGCAAACCAGAGATCCTGGACGCCGGAGGGATTGGCCGAGAGCGTCGCAGCCGCTGATGTCGCGACGAGGCCGCCGTCTACTTTCGAGCTCTGCACACCTTCCGACATGACGGTCATCGCTGTCGAACGCAGCGGCGAACGCCAACCGAGCAGGCCCGATAGATCGGCGAGCCATGTCGCCGGCCGGGCAAGCCAGGGGGCAAGGGCAAACAAGCGGGCGGGAGGGAGGCCGAGCCATTGCCGGTGCAGGCGGACGAGATCGGCGAGCGTCAGGGTCTCGGCCGCGGCAAGATCGACATCGCCGGAGATGTCGCCGGAAACCGCCCGCGACACGGCTTCCGCCACATCATCGACAGAGAGTGTTTCGACGAGGCTTTCGGCATGGACCAGGGGCAGCACCAATGGAAAGGCTGCGAGTGCGCGCAGCAGCGCCGAACCGCCATGGGCATTGCGGCCGAGAACCAGGGCAGGGCGCAGGATGAAATATGGCAGGCCGCTTGCCGCAAGCGCCTCGTCGGCCCGCCGTTTGGTGGTGAGGAAGGGAAGATCGCCGGCCGCTCCCGCCGTCCTTGCCGATATCTGCACGATCAGCGGGCGCGACGAGGCTTTTGCGGCAGAATAGAGCGCCAGCATCGCCTCTGCCTGGGTGGCCGACAGATCGTCCGAAAGGCCGTCCTGCAGGGCGCCGGCGCAATTGATGACGGCATGCTGGTCCTTGAGGATGTCGTCCCAATCCGCCGGTTTCGTCATGCGCGAGAGATCGGCGCGCCGCCAGTCGATCGCCGGCTGTTTCAGGCGGGCACGCGCGGGATTGCGGCCAAGCCCGGTCACGGCGTGGCCATCGGCAACGAGCCGGGCCGCGACCACGGAGCCTATGAAGCCGGTTGCGCCGAGAATCAGAATGTTCATGGCGGGAGATTAGCGGAAAAGCTGAGGGCGCATAGAAGGGCTTGGCGGACCTGCGGCATATGGTAAAAATAGGAGAAAGTTTCGGGAGGACAGTGTCTTGCACGACGATCATGACGCGCATAGCCATGACCACGATCATGCCCACGGACATGATCACGACAATCACTATTCCGACATGCAGGCACGTGTGAAGGCGCTGGAAACGCTGCTGACGGAGAAGGGGCTTATCGATCCGGCGGCGATCGATGCGATCGTCGAGACCTATGAGACGAAGGTGGGGCCGAGAAACGGCGCCCATGTCGTCGCCAAAGCCTGGAGCGATGCCGATTTCGCCGACTGGCTGAAGCGCGATGCGACGGCGGCGATCGCCAGTCTCGGCTACACTGGCCGGCAGGGCGAGCACATGCGTGCCGTCTTCAATACGACGGAGACTCATAACCTTGTCGTCTGCACGCTCTGCTCCTGTTATCCTTGGTCGGTGCTCGGCCTGCCGCCGGTCTGGTACAAGGCGCCGGCCTATCGCTCGCGCGCCGTCATCGATCCGCGCGGCGTGCTTGCGGAATTCGGGCTGACGCTGCCGGAGGACAAGAAGATCCGCGTCTGGGATTCGACGGCAGAGCTGCGTTACCTCGTCATTCCCGAGCGGCCGGAATGCACGGAAGGAATGGACGAACAGGCGCTTGCCGGTCTCGTCAGCCGCGATGCGATGATCGGCACCGCGGTTGCCGCCAGCCCGGAGAGCACACCATGAACGGACCGCACGATCTCGGCGGGCAGATGGGCTTCGGGCCGGTCGCGCCCGAAAAGAATGAGCCCTATTTTCATGCGGCATGGGAAAAGCGGGCGCTCGGCATCACCATCTCCTGCGGCGCTTTCGGCGCGTGGACGATCGATGAAAGCCGGCATGCACGCGAGAATATTCCGCCGGCCGATTACCTCGCCGCCAGCTACTACGAGATCTGGATCCGCGGCATCGACAAGCTGCTGGAGCGGCACGGCTTTGCGACGCGCGAGGAGTTGCTGTCCGGCCATGCATTGCAGGACGGCGCGGTGCCGAAGCGCGTGCTGAAAGCGGACATCGTGCCCGCCGTTTTGGCAAAGGGTGGGCCTTGCGATCGTCCTGTTAAGACCGCGCCGCTCTTTGTGGTCGGCGCGACGGTGAGGACGAAGAACTTCAACCCGCCGACGCATACGCGCCTACCGCGTTACGCGCGCGCCAGGACCGGTGTGGTCGAAGCTGTACAAGGTTCGTTCGTCTTCCCTGACGACAATGCGCATGGCAAGGGCGAAAACCCGCAATGGCTCTATACGGTCGTTTTCGACGGTGCGGAGATCTGGGGCGCGGATGCCGATCCCACGCTGACCGTGTCGATCGATGCCTGGGAGAGCTATCTTGAGCCGGCATGAGATATCGCCGTTGGCGCAATCGCCCAGCCTGCCGAGATCGCCGGAGGGAGAGCCGGTCTTTCCCGAGCCATGGGCGGCCGAAGCCTTTGCCATGACCGTGCACCTGCACGCAAAAGGCCTGTTCAGCTGGAGCCAATGGGCTGAAGCGCTGTCCGCGCAATTGCACAAGCCTGGCCGGGCCGAAGATGGCAGCGACTATTTCGACTGCTGGGTGGCAGCTCTCTCGGATCTGATCGTCGGCAACGGCATCGCCGATGCGAAAACGATCCTGGCACTGCAGCACAGCTGGCAGCGGGCGGCGGAAGCGACGCCGCATGGACGGCCGATCGAGCTCAGCAACGATCCCTCGCGCTGATCCTTACGACGGGAACTGCTTATAGCATTCCTCAGCCACCTTCCGTAGCGTCTCGCGGGAGATTTCGCCGGTGACGGCATAGCCGAGTTCGCCGTCGATCCAGTAAAAGGTCTCGACATTGCCCGACGAGGCGAAGCGGAAGCTCGTCGTGCGGTTGTCCGTGTTGCGGCCGACCAGGACAGTCAGGCGCTCGCCGGCTTGATTCTCGTACATGAACATGGCGCCCGGCCTGCCGTCGACCGGCAGCAGGCGGCCGCCGACCAGCTTGAAGCCGAGCGGCTGCAGGTTCGGGATCTTGAGATTCTGGATTGCCAGGCGCTTGCCAAGCCAGGTGGCGAGATGGGTTTCCTCATTAGCGAAGACCTCGACGGGGTGACGAACCTCGGCGGCATAGACCGCGAAGGCGGTTTCAGCCTGTTTCGGCAGAGTTTCGGCGCCGGCAAGCTGCAACTCCGGCTTTTCCAGAAGCGCCGGGCCATAGTGGCCGCTGACGGCGCCGAGCGCGAAGACGACGAGGGCGGCCGCAGCGATCGCCAAGCGTTTCGAGCCTGATGGCGCGGCGCGCGGGGGGACGACCAGCAGGGGGTCGGTATCCTTCGCCTGCTCATAACCTGCAAACATCGAGCGGATCGCCCCATTTTGCGCCTGCCATGCGGCGACCATCGCCGCCTCGTCCGGATTGTCGGCCAGGAAGGCCTCGATGCGGGCACGTGTCGTTTCCGGCAACTGGCCGTCGGCATAGGCGTGGAGATCGGCTTCGGTGACGCTCGGATTGGTGTCGTTCATTTCGGTCTCCGAAGCGTAATGATGTTGTCGGCCTTCAGCCGCTCGGCAATGCGCCGGCGGGCGCGCGACAGGCGGGACATGACGGTGCCGATCGGGATGTCGAGCGCGGCGGCGACCTCGCTATAGGTATATCCCTCGATGACCACGAGCATCAGCACGGCGCGGTGTTCTTCCGAAAGGCTGTTCAGCGCATCGTCGAGCCGGGCGCGCTCCAGCGGATCGGTCGGTGGTTCGGAAGAGGCCATATCCTCAGCCGCGTCGAGTTCGATCAGGCCGTCGCGCGCCTTGCCGCGCCGGCCGTTGCGATAGAGATTGGTCATGATGGTCAGGACCCAGCCGCGCAGGTTGAGGCCGCGCCATTGGCCGCGGCGCGTGAGAACCTTCTCGACGCAATCCTGGAGCAGATCCTCGCCATCGGCATCCGAGCGCGTCAGGCTGCGCGAATAGCGTCTGAGCGAGGGCAGGAGGGCCAGGATCTGGCCCTCGAAGGTTTCGGGTGCGGGTATCTTCACGCCGGCTCTCTGGTGATTTGGGTCTGGGCGATCAGGGCCCCTACAATCAGGGCCCCTACAATCAGGGCCCCTACAATCAGGGTTTGGCGAGATCCCAGTTGCCGCCGACGCCATCGCCGGTGATGTCGCCTGCCTTCGTGTCCTTGACCCAGAAATAGAGCGGCATGCCGTCCTTGGCCCATTGTTTCGTGCCATCCTTGCGATCGATGATCGAATATGCACCATCGGCCTTGGCGTCGCCAGCGGCCATCAGCGGCGGCCAGTTCTTGGCACAGTCGTCGTTGCAGTTGGAAACGCCCTTGACGTCCTTCTTGAAGGTGTAGAGCGTCATGCCGTTTTCGCCGGCGAGTACCTTGCCCTTGGCGGAATCGACGGTCTTGACGGGAGCGGCGGCGAAAGCAGCGGTCGCGGCAAGGGCGGCGGCGGCCACGACGGACAGAAATTTCACGGACTTCATGATGTCTCTCCTCAAATTGGGCACGCAATCTTGCGATGCCTGAGATGAGACACGGCACGAGGCAGTTTTATTCCAGGCGCAGGAAAAGTTTTCATGGCGGGCGAGGCGAGCCGAAACCCGCTTCGCCCGTGCAGATCGCATCGGAGCGCCTTGTCGGCTATTGCCCCGAGGCGGACGCCGCCGCCATATCGACCCATACCGCTTCGAATATATGGCCGTCGGGATCCTCGAAGGCGCGGTTATAGAGCCAGCCCATGTCTGTCGGGGCGCGCGGATCGGCCTTGCCGCCGGCGGTTGAGGCCGCCTCGACGATGGCGTCGACGTCTTCACGACTGTCCATCGTCAATGCGATCAGCATTTCGCTCGCCTTCTCCGCTTCGGCAACAGGTTTTGGCGTGAAACTCGCGAAGAAATCGCGCGTCAGCAAATGGAAGATAATCGCCTCGGACCAGACCATATTCGAGGCCTGGTGATCGCTGAACTGTTCGTTCTTGCTGCATCCGATCGCTTCGTAGAAGCGGGTCGCAGCGGCAATGTCTTTTACCGGCAGGTTCACGAAGATCATCTTGGACATTGCGGTTTCCTCCTCTTTGGGGTGTTTTTCGGGGGGCAGTTTCGCCTCACACAAACTCCTGCACGATCGTGTCGCTGGCATGAATGCAGACGATTTCGAGCCGTCCCGTGCCGACATTTTCGAAGCGGTGGGGAATGTTGGCGGCCACGACGACGATATCACCGGGAAAGGCCCGGGTTTTGGCTTCACCAACGGTGAACTCGGCTTCGCCTTTCCGGACGGCCCATGTCTCGGAATAGGGATGGACATGCAGATCGGGGCCCTGGCCGGGCTCGTTGTCGACGAGGAAGAGCGATATCTCGCCGCCGTAATCGTGGCCTTCGAAGCGGACCGTCCTGCTCTGATCCGGCCGTGGTTCCTGGTGTCGAAGAATCCTGAACATCACGTGCCTCCTGCTCGTGCCGTCTGCGAACGCAAACTATCTTTGCGAGAAGATATATCTCTGAAAATTATCTTCCCGTCAAGATATCTTCCGTGAATCGAGTGAAAGGTGTATGTCTCGCCCGTGGTGATATGAGGCAGAGAATGATGGATGGAACTGAAGGGAACGGTGACCGCCCCGAGGACGAGGGCCGCCCGAGCGAGGACCATGTCGACCGGCTGCGCCGGCAATGGACGCTGGAACTGCCCGACCTCGACACGGAGCCGATGGCGATCCTGGGGCGGGCCTTTCGGCTGTCCAACCTGGTGCGCCCCAGCATCGAGGCGACCTTTGCCGATTTTGGCCTCGACCGAGGCGAATTCGACGTGATCGCAACGCTTCGCCGTTCCGGGCCACCTTACCGGCTGACCCCAACGGACATGTATTCGGCGCTGATGATCTCGTCGGGAGGCATGACCCACAGGCTAGACCGTCTGGAGAAAGCGGGCTTGATCTGCCGGGAGAAATCGCCACGTGACGGGCGCAGTGTGCTGGTGGCGTTGACAGAAGCCGGCGCCGCACTCGCCGAAAAGGCCTTCCGCACCGATATGGCGAGCGAATCCTCGTTTCTGCAGGCTCTTGACGGACAGGAGCGCGAGGCGCTCGCGGCGCTGCTGCGCAAGCTGATTGCCGGGATTGAGAATGATCAGGCGAGGGGCGAGAGCGAGGCCGGCTGAGGTTCACGGCTCAGGCGGCAACACGCTGCTTATGCAGGTCGTTTACATCATACCGGTTTTCGGATATGATATATCCTTAATTCCAGTGGCCGAGCCAGCCATCACAAGAGTTGCCGAATGATCCTGAAAAGCCAGGTCGAGTGGGCGTTGCATTGCTGCGCCATTCTCGCGGGCCTGCCAGAGGGCAGGTACCTTTCCACCAAGGCGCTCGCCGAGCTTCATGGTTTGCCGAAGGAATACCTCTCCAAGGCGCTGCAGAGCCTTTCGCAGGCATCGCTGGTCAACACCACGCTCGGCCCGAGCGGCGGCTACCGGCTTGCAAGACCCTCGTCCGAGATCAATTTCCTCGACATCGTCGAGGCGGTCGAGGGAAGCGCGCGCAGCTTCACCTGCACGAATATCCGGGAAAACAATCCATGCCGGGCGGTAGGCTATTGTGACAGCAAGCCTTGCGCGGTCGCCCGCATCATGTGGGAAGCCGACGAGGCCTGGCGCAATACGCTGAGGCGCGTCCGGCTTTCCGATCTCGTCGGGATCCTGTCCGAGGAGGTTCCGGCCGAACTCTGGCAGAGCACCTTCGCATGGGTGCTGAAGCGCGCCGGCTGAGGGGAAGACCGCGCTTGAGGGCATTTCCGCTTTTCTTTGAGCCACGGAAATGCCCTGTATTTGTTTTTCGCAATTCCGGACGCAAAACTGCTGCGCACTCTTACTGGAATTGCTTTATGCCCTGAAGATGGTCCGGATGGTTTTCAGAATGGCGCGCGCGCTGCCGGCATGTTCCGGGGGCAGGGCGGCGCCGTCGCGAAAGCGCTCGGCGCGGCTGGCGAGGTCTTCGGCGATCTCTTCTGCCAGTGCGGGACGTTCGTTCAGCAGCGGCGCGAAGGCCTCCTGATCGATTTCATAGGCGATAACCGGGGTCAGCGCCTCCAGGGTGCAGACTTCCTGCATGCCCGCGAGCAGCCCGGTCTCTCCGAAGAAATCACCTGGTGCCAGCCGCCCACGCTCCTGATCTCCGTGGCGCGCCGCGATGATGCCCGCCCGCACCATCATCAGCGATGGCAGCATTTCGCCCTCCCGCACGATGACATCGCCCTTGCGGAATTCGCGCACGGCCGTGGTCTCGGCGAGTTTCTGCTTTTCATCACGCGTCAACGTCGCAAAGATCGGAATGGCCTCGATCAATTCGAGCGGCGTCACGCGGGGCGGCCGTGCGCTCTCTTCGGTCGGCAGTTCGCCGGTCAGGACGGAGGCCGCAGCTGGAACGGCCAAAAGCAGGCCGGCCGATTTGCAGTGGCGATAGACGAGGTCGAGCACCTCGTTTCGCGCCGGCACACGCTGGCTGGGGCTCGTTACCCGGAACTGCAGCTCGACCTCCAGCGCCGTGGCATCCAGCCCCTTCAGCGCCACGACCGGCGGCGGTTCGCGGACGATCGAATTGCAGCTCGCCAGCGCTGTCGCCATCACGTGCCGGACCGAGGCGGGCATCCGCGTCGGGGCGATGCGGATGGTGAGGATCAAGAGATGGGTCTCGTCCGGCCGGCTTACATTCGTCAGGCCGAGCTTTGCCAGAAAACTGTTCGGCAGAACGACGATATTGTTTGCGCTGGTCAGGATATGCGTCGCGCGCCAGTTGCTTTCGACGACACGCCCCTCCGTGCCGTCGCTGAGGAGGATCCAGTCGCCGATGATGTAGGGCCGGCCGAGCGTCAGCGCGATGCCGGAGAAGACGTCGGCGAGAGTGTTCTGGAGCGCCAGGCCGAGAATGATGGCGACGACGCCCGAGGTCGCGACGAGCGTACCGATCGGCACGCCGAAGACGAAGGCCAGGACCGACAGGGCCATGCCGATATAGACGACGCCGATGACGAGATCCTGGAGCAGGCGGGCCTCTCGGGGGCTGCCCTCCAGCACCAGATACAGTCTGATGAAACCGATGACGGCCCATGCCAGATGGATCCACCAGAGCGATTTCGCGACGATGACGAGCAAGGCTTGCGGATCCTCGGACTCATATCCTTGAAACCGGTGAGGTTCGATACCGCTGCCGACGAGGATCAGTGTCATCGCCGCAAAGAAGAGAATCTGCACCACCAGTCGCGTCGTCGGCCGATGGCTGGAGAGCAGATGCCAGACGACGATACCGGCGAAACCTATCGCAATGAGGGATATCAGAGGCTTGCCGAAGAGCACGTCGTAGATCATCTCTCTGTCTCCGGGATAGGGCGGGCCGCACATGATTCAGCATCTCGGCCGCCCGCGCAAGCATCGGGCTTGCACGGGCGGTATCGGCGGATGTCACTTCTTGAGCGGGTAGGTGAGTTCTTTCTGATTGGTGTCGACGACGAAAACGGCGAGCAGACGGGCGGGTTTGGTCTCGCTGTCGTTGGCGCTGACGCCGTGACGATCGCCCGGCATTTCGGAAAAACTCTCTCCGGCATGATAGACCTTGACCGGGCCGTCATTGACCTGGCTGCGGATCGCTCCTTCGAGCACGGTGGCATAGATGAAGGCGGTGTCGGGATGGGTGTGGCCTTCGGAGAAGCCACCCGGACCGTATTCGACCAGCACGCCCTTGATGCTCTTGCCCGGCACGTTGGGTAGCTCGTGCTCATAGACGAGGGTGACCTTCGAGGCCTTGTTTGCGTCGTGCGCGCCGGCGCCGGTGGCTGCAAGGCAGGCGAGGGCGACGGCGAGGAATGCTGTTCTGATCATCGGAATCTCCATGGGATCGTGGTGCGCAGGGCGCGCATGGCGCCCTGGCAAGATCACTTCGGCTGCGCGGTCTTTGCGAACCATTGCTCGAAGGTGATCGAGCCGAGCCGCGGGTTGTTGTCGGAAACGAGCGACTGGTCGTTGAGCCTGGCGCCGAAATATTTTGCTTCGGCATCAGCCTCGACGGTGCGCGGATCCTTCATGGCCTTCAGATATCTGGCGACGAGTTCGCTCAGGCGCGCCCGTTCCGGACCTGATATCTCGATCGTCGCGTTGGCGGGCGGTGAGAGCGCCACATCCGCCATGACATCGGCGACGTCGTCGGATACGATCGGCTGCACATAGGCCGGCGACAGGCGAACCGTCTGGCCGACAGTGCCCGATTGGGCGATACCGCCGAGGAATTCCATGAACTGCGTCGAATGCACGATGGTGTAGGGAATCCCTGACGCCTTGATCAGCTTTTCCTGGGCGAGCTTGCCGCGGAAATAGCCGCTTTCCTGCAGACGCTCGGTGCCGACGACGGACAGCGCGATATGGTGCTTCACGCCGGCCACCTTTTCGGCGGCGAGAAGTTTGCGGCCAGAGGTCTCGAAAAATTCGAGCACGGCCTTGTCTTCGAAGGATGGCGAATTGGCGAGATCGAGCACGACTTCGGCGCCTGCGAGCGCCTCGGCCAGTCCTTCTCCCGTGATCGTGTTGACGCCTGAGTTCGGCGATGCGGCTATCACGTCATGTCCCTGCTTGCGCAGACGTTCGACAGTCTTCGAACCGATGAGGCCGGTTCCGCCGATGACAACGATTTTCATAACAGATCTCCGTTCACTGCCGAGATGCGGCAGCGTTAAAATTGAATCTTCTCAATGAATTGCGAAGCTTAGTTCAGTCCTGCCTTGTCGAGGCCGTAAGCCTTGTCGGCCGAGCCGGGCACGGTCTTGAAGCCGACATTGACGCGGTTCCAGGCATTGATGGCCATGACGACGAAGGTCAGGTCCGAGATTTCCTTCTCCGAAAGCTGGCCGCGAACCCGTTCGTAGATCTCCTCGGGAACGCCGCCTTCCGGCAGCTTGGTCAGGGCTTCGGTCCAGGCAAGGGCGGCGCGCTCGCGGGGAAGGAACAGGTTCGATTCCCGCCAGATGGCAATGTGGTGGATCCGTAATTCGCTCTCGCCATAGATCTTCGCCTGCTTCACATGCATGTCGAGGCAAAAGCCGCATCCATTGATCTGCGAAGCGCGGATCTCGATGAGAGCCTGCAGCTTTTCGTCGATCACGCTGTTCTTCAGCGCCATGCTGAATTCCATGAATTTCTTGAAAAGCTCGGGGGACTGCTGGGCGTAGTTCAATCGCTGGGTCATATCGTTTCTCCTCTAATTAAGGATACAAAATATCCTTATGGATATAAAATATCCTTAATTGCTGGACTGTAAAGCCATTCTCGCTTAGTCTGGCTGCATAAGGCCTATGCGCAAAAGTATGAGGGGGCGGGGATGGATATCGTATCGGCATTGCGGACCTTTCTGCGCGTCGTGGAGACGGGCTCGTTCTCGGCGGCGGCGCATGATCTTGACGTGACGCAGCCGGCGGTCTCGCGGCAGGTCGCGGCCCTTGAGGGGCATTTCAACACCCGCCTGCTGCATCGCACGACGAGTGGCCTCTCGCTGACGGCGGAGGGTGAACGGATGCTGCCAATGGCGATGAGGATTCTCGAGGCGGTGGAGGAGCTCGGCGATGCCGCCGGACCGGAAGGTGCCATGGCCTCCGGAAAGGTCAGGCTCAGCGTTCCAGCGCCACTCGGCCTCTCTCTCAGCGATCGGCTGGGCGATCTTCTTGCAGCCCATCGGAAACTCTCGGTGGAACTGATGTTCCGGGAACAAAGCTCCGACATGATCGAGGAGCGCCTCGACCTCGAGGTGCGTCTGGGCTTCGTCGCAGACAGCAGCCTCGTTTGCCGGCGGATCGGCTGGACGACGGCCTTCCTCGTCGCTTCACCCGCCTATCTCGCCCGCAAGGCGCCGCCGCGGACGCCGAAGGACATCAAGGACCATGAATGCCTGTGCTACAGCAGGGCCGGCGATGCCTGTTCATGGTCGTTTTCGAACGGCTCGGAAGACATATCCGTCAGGATCTCGCCGCGGCTGACCGCGTGCAGCGCCGTCGCTATTCACAGGGCGGCCCTTGCCGGCGCGGGCCTGGCGGTGCTCTCCCACATCATCGCCGTGCCGGATATCGCCGCGGGTCGGCTGATCCCCGTCATGAACGACTTTCAACCGACCCGGCTGCCCATTTATGTCGTCTATCCCTCCCGCAGAAACATACCGCTGCGCGTCAAAACCGTTCTGGACTTTCTGACCGATGCCATCGGGCAGGATCCGTCAATGTGTGCAAGCGGCGCTGTCTCGCGGTGGGAGGGATGACTGTCGGTAAGGCGGCTTATCGTGCACGGCAGAAACCGCAGCGGGTTTGGCGCCCGGGCGGATTTGGCGTCATCGGCCTTGCCGCGTCAGTTTCCACCTTGCCTAACACCCGCGAATCCTGCCAAGTCGTGCGATCATGCAATTTGCGCCGCAACAAGACGAAGCCCTCAAGGCTGTTTCGAAATGGCTGAACGAAGGGCGCTCGCCGCTCTTTCGCCTGTTCGGTTATGCCGGAACGGGGAAGACGACGCTTGCCAAGCATTTCGCCGAGAATGTCGATGGCGACGTACTCTTTGCCGCCTTCACCGGCAAGGCGGCGCAGGTACTGCGCTCGCGCGGCGCCTCCAACGCCCGGACGATCCATTCGCTGATCTACCGGCCGCGCGGCGAGGAGGCAGTGGAAGACGAGGAAACCGGCAAGACGTCGATTGCGCCGATGTTTTCGATCAACCGGCAAAGCCCGGTCGCCAAGGCTGCACTGATCATCGTTGATGAATGCTCGATGGTCGACGAGGCGCTCGGCAAGGATCTGATGAGCTTCGGCACACCGATCCTGGTGCTCGGCGATCCCGGCCAGCTGCCGCCGGTCAGCGGCGGCGGTTACTTCACCAATCAGGACCCGGATTACCTGCTCACCGACATTCACCGCCAGGCGCGTGACAATCCGATCATCAAGCTTGCCATGCAGGTGCGCGAAGGCAATGAGGTGATGTATGGCGATTACGGCACGGCCAAGGTGATCTCGAAGAACGAGGTGACGCAGGATCTGGTGATGAAGGCCGACCAAGTACTCGTCGGCACCAACCGGACGCGCCGCCGCTACAATCAGCGCCTGCGCGAGCTGAAAGGCTTCAATGCCGATTATCCGCAGACCGGCGACAAGCTTGTCTGCCTGCGGAACGATCCGGCCAAGGGCCTGCTCAACGGCTCGCTCTGGCAGGTGATGACCTCGTCGAAGGAAACGACGAAGCCCGGCATCAATCTGCTGGTCCGCCCCGAGGACGACGACATGGACCGCGGCGCTGCCAAGATCAAGCTGCTGAAGCAGGCCTTCGAAGATGTCGAGGGCGAGATCCCCTGGAACACCCGCAAGCGCTACGACGAGTTCGACTATGGCTATGCGCTCACCGTGCACAAGGCGCAGGGTTCGCAATGGAACGATGTCGTGCTGTTCGATGAGAGCTGGGCGTTTCGCGACACGCGGGAGCGCTGGCTCTATACCGCGATTACGCGCGCGGCGGAGACGCTGACGATCGTCCGTTGACGTTTGGCGGGCAGGAGACGGTGGCGGCCGTCGGGGGTATGTTCAAGCCTGCACAATGCCGAGCAGAACCGCCTTGGCGATGGCCTGAAAGCGGTTGTTGGCGCGGAATTTCAGGATGATCCCGGCCTCGAGATCCTTGGTCTCGTCATGTTTCAGGTCGAGCGCCCGGGCGATGCGCTGGGTGGAATAGCCTTCCGCCATCAGTTCGAGGCAACGCCGCTCCTGTGGACTCAGGCTGGCGCTGTCCTGATTGTCGTTCAACGGCGGCTCCTCGATGCTGCCGTCGTAATCCAGGAGGTCGCCGACCTGTTGGAGCTGACGGTGCAGCGTCGACATCTCGGCGGTCAGCTCGCGCTTGCGTACCTGCAGGGCCTCGCGGAACATTGCCTCGGCCGATTCCTGCGAATCGGCGCTGCGAAGCTCGTCCATCAATTCCTGGATGACGGCGATCGCCATGCCCGTCTCACGGCAAACGGTGATGACGGCCATGCGCATCACGTCGTCCTGCCCGTAGACCCGCATCAGGCCGATGCGATTGGCCGAAATCAAGCCCTTCTCTTCGTAGAAATGCAGTGTCCTGTGTGTCACCCCGAATGCATTGGCCATATCGGCGATGGGCACGGGACCATCAGGTAGATCCGGCGGCAGCGCGGCTGAAGGCAGGAACCGATATTTCGATCGGGCCTCCGAAGCGATACCGGCGGTGGCAAACAGGCGTTTGGAACCGTCTGGCATGAACCCTCCTAGGGCATGTTGTTGCACCTCATGCGGATTTGCCAGTTGCTTCCCATGCGCGGCGAGTGGGGTTTCCTCTAAGCGTTCTTCTCAGTGGGAAAGAAGCAGTACGCGGCGTACTCTACGCGATACGATGTCCACGTTATGCGTGAACGATCTTTTTTATAAGTGCTAAAAATAATCTCTTTTAAATGGGATAGCAACTTTACCGGCATATTTTGCCGGGTTCTTGGGTGTGTCGCACAAAAACATGTGCTGCACTGCGGAATCTCGCGGTCCTCTTCAAGGGTGACGGGATTTACTATCTGCGGTACGCGTGCGGCAAATGCTCAGCGCAATTTCGGTGTCCATCAGCGATTGGCATCGCATCCATTTGTGAATCTCGTTGGCCATCACGGAGCACATGGCTTAAAAGCAGGGCCTCCCATTTTCATGACCGATGGATTTCGCCATGCCCGCCAAGCTCTCCGTGAACCTCAACGCCATCGCCATGCTGCGCAACCGGCGCGATCTGCCGTGGCCAAGCGTCGAAGCGCTCGGGCGGATCGCACTCGCCTCCGGCGCCAGCGGCCTGACGGTGCATCCGCGCCCCGACCAGCGGCACATCCGCTTTTCCGACCTTCCCGTGATCCGCAACCTGATCGACGACGAATTTCCCAAGGCCGAATTCAATATCGAGGGCTATCCCACCGAGGAATTCTTCGAACTTTGCGCCGGGGCCGCCCCCGAGCAGGTGACGCTGGTGCCCGACGATCCCGCGCAGGCGACCTCCGATCACGGCTGGGATTTCCGCAAGCATCAGGCGTTTTTGACCGATGCCGTCGCGCGGCTGAAGAGAATGGGATGCCGGGTGTCGCTGTTTGCCGATGGCGACGGGGATGTGGAAGCGGTCGAGATCGCAAAGGCGGTCGGCGCCGACCGGATTGAACTCTATACCGGCCCCTATGGCGGCTGTTACGATGCGCCGGAACGGGCGGCCCCGATCCTCGACGCACTCGGACGGACGGCGGATGCGGCCCTTGCAATCGGCCTTGCCGTCAATGCCGGCCATGATCTGACAGTTGAAAACCTGCCAGCGCTGGTGAAACGCATTCCCGCGCTTGCTGAAGTCTCGATCGGCCACGGGCTGACCGCCGATGCGCTGGAATACGGCATGGCGGAAACGGTACGGCGCTTTTGCCGGGCCTGCGGGCAGGCAGTTTGATCAGGGCGTTGCCTTCAACGCTTTGACTGGAAGCGGGTTATTACGCTTCTGACTGTGAGTCACACAGTGCGTTTTGAAGCAAGAGTCTCCCGCGCCCAAGGACCTGGGCGCGCTGGATTCCTGTGCCTGTCACAGGAATCCAGCCACGGCGCGCCCTGGCCGTGCGTGACTCATCTGCCCTGATCAGGGATCCAGAATCGGAGTTCGCTCATCCCTGCGACTAGCGCAGGAATGCAGCGAAAGGCTTCAATGGCCTCCGGCATTGCCTGACGCCGTCAGGGCCGCCTTGTGTTCCACGAAGAAATCCTTCAGCGGCTGTGGTTGTTTGCCCGTCAGCTTGGTGAAGTCTTCGGTGACGATCGCGAAGTTGCCGGCGCGGATGTTGGCGTCGGCCGAAACCAGCATGTCGGCGACGAAGCCGGGAAGACCCGCGCCGCGGATGCCCTGGCCGAGCTGTTCGTCATTGACGTCGACGACTTCGAGCGGCTTGCCGGCGGCTTCGGAGACGATGGCGGCGATCTGCCGGTTGTTCAGCAATTGCGCGCCGGTTAGCGTATAGGTGGCGCTCTCGGCGGTGCCGGAGGCAAGGGCTGCGGCGATGGCCAGCGCGCAGTCGTCACGCGAGATGGTCGAGATCTTGCCGTCGCCGGTGGCGCTGTACCATTTGCCGCCCTGCAGGTTGTGCGGCATGCCGTGCAGGTAATTGTCGTGATACCAGGCGTCGCGGATGATCGTGTAAGCGATGCCGCTTGCCTTGATGGCGTTCTCGCTGCCGAGATGATCGGGCGCGAAGGAAACGAGCGAATTGTCCGGCGCCGGCATCGAGGTGTAGGCGATGTGCTTGACGCCGGCTTTGACGGCCGCTGCAACGGCGCCCTTGTGCTGGGCGAGACGCTTGCCGGGCGTGTCGAGCGCGTCGGTGCTGATGATCAGCAGGCGGTCGATGCCGGCAAAAGCCTTTTCCAGGCCTGCCACATCGTCGAAATCGGACTTGCGGGTGAGAACGCCCTTCTTTTCCAGCTCGGCGAGCTTTTGCGGGCTGCGCGTTGCCGCGACGATGCTGCCGGGCGCGACCCTGTAGGTCTCGATGAGGTGGTGGATGACACGCTGGCCGAGCTGCCCGGCAGCGCCGGTGACCAGGATGGTTTCGCTCATAGGTCGTTTCCTTCTATGTTTTGGTGGCGGTCTCAAAAAGAGAGTTACACTAGAATAGGAATTGACTTGGCGGTGTAAAGGAGGCAGTTTTTCGGCTCTACGTTACCAAAAAGGAACCAGCAGATGACCGGCGCGGTCCTCAGTCTGAAGAACAGAATGCCGGGGATGCGGCGCGAGATCGATCTCGCCAGTCTCGATTTTTCGAATTGCCCGGTCAGGGACATGATGCAGCAAATCGGCGGCAAATGGTCGACGCTGCTGCTCGAAGTGCTGGCGGCTCGGCCCTGTCGCTTCGGCGAGCTGCGGCGGATGCTCCCCGATATCTCGCAGCGCATGTTGACGCAGACACTACGTGACCTGCAGAGGGACGGGTATATCCATCGCGAAGTGTTCCCGACCAAGCCGCCGAGCGTCGAATATTCGATGACCGAACTCGGACGCTCGCTCTACCAGCCACTGTCGCAGCTGCTGAACTGGGCGGAGGCAAACCACGATGCCGTTCGCGCCGCCCGTTCGCATTTTGATTCCACCGACAAATAGGCTGGCTTCCTACCGGCCGCGCCCTTCCGTCAGGAACAGCAGGAAGGCCAGCGCCGGGAAGCAGAAGCCGATCCAGGCTGTCATCGTCCAGCCGCCGGTCGCATAGGCCCAGCCGCCGAGCGCCGAGCCGAGCGCGCCGCCGGCAAAGAAGGTCGCCATGAACAGGCCGTTGAGCCGGCTGCGGTGTTCCGGGTTCAGGGCATAAATGGCGCGCTGGCCGCAGACCAGATTGGTCGTCACGCCGAAATCGAGAAGGATCGCCGCGGCCGTCAAAAGCAGCAGAGCGGTGAGCGAACCGTCCGTGGCGAAATGGCTGATCAGGAAGGAAGCCATGCCGAGCAGCATGGCAATCGTCGAGGCGATCCTCGTCATGCCGCGGTCGGCAAGCCGGCCGGCGATCGGCGAGGCGATGGCGCCGGCAGCGCCTGCAAGAGCAAAGACAGCGATGCCGTTCTGTGTCAGGCCGAAAACCGGGCTTGCAAGCAGCAGCGGCGTCGTCGTCCAGAACAGGCTGAAGGCGCCGAACATACCGGCCTGGTAGAGTGCCCGGCGCTGCAGCACGCGCGAGGTCAGCGCCAGATGACCCATGGAGGCGAGCAACTCGCCATAGCGCAGCTTCGTCTTCGGCAGCCGAACCGGCAGGTTGAAGCGCAGCACGACGGCAAGCACGATCATCAGCGCCGCAGTGAGGTAATAGACCACGTGCCAGGAGGAAGCTTCGGCGACGAAGCTTGCAAAGGGGCGAGCCAGCATGATGCCGCAGAGCAGGCCGCTCATGACATTGCCGACGACCTGACCGCGCGTTGCATCCGGCGCCATGTTGGCGGCGAAGGGAACCAGGACCTGAACTGCCACCGACGAAAGACCGATGCAGAGCGAGGCGATGAGGAAGGCCGTCGGCGTCGACGACAGCGCCGCGCCGATCAGCGCAACGGCGGAGACGGCGATCAGCAGCAACACCAGACGGCGATTTTCGGTGAGGTCGCCGAGAGGCACGATCAGCAACAGGCCGAGCCCGTAGCCGATCTGCGTCAGCGTGACGATCAGGCCGGTGGCGGCAGGCGTGAAGCCAAGATCGGCGCTGATCGGGCCGGCAAGCGGCTGGCCGTAATAGAGATTGGCGGCCACCAGCCCGCAGGCGGCGGCGAAAAGGAAGGTTAGCCAGGGGGATAGCGCCCTGGGAATGGCCTTATCCGGCGTGGTGGCTGAAATGCTCATCGGGAACTCCGGTATTCAAAGATTGAAAGGAATGATTTCAAATGGTCTTGCCGCCGGCCACCCGCTTCCGGCTGTGCAACAGCTTGCCGCTCCTCCGAGAGAATGGCTTGCCTTTCTCCGGGGGATGTCAGGTCACCAACTTCATCGCGGCTTCGGCGACGGCCGCCATTTCTTCACCGCTGCGCTCCACCTTGCCGATGACGCGCATGCCTTTGGTGAGGCAGAGAAGCGCAAGCGCGGTCGCTGATATATCGAGGTCTGCAGAAATCGAGCCGTCGGACTGGCCGAGGCGGATCAGATCGGCCAGCAGTGTCTCGTCGGTCATGAAGGCGGCGGCGACACGTTCGGCCGCTTCGCTGTCGAAGAGAGCGAGATCGCCGGCGCTGCCGACCACCAGGCAGCCACGCCTGCCGGTTTCGCCGTGGGAGGAGGCCGCAAAGAAGGCGATCAGCGCATGCAGCTTATCCCGGCCGGTCTCTGCCTTGGCGAGTTCGGCATCGAGCATGCCACGGCGCACGGCGCGGTAGCGGTCGAACGTTGCAAGGAAGATGCCACGCTTATCGCCGAACGCCTTGTAGACACTGCCGGCGGCAAGACCCATGGCCTCGGTCAGTTCGCTGATCGAGGCGGCGTGATACCCGCGCTCGGAAAAGACGCGTAGGGCAGCGTCGAGCGCTGCCTCCACGTCGAATTCGCGCGGCCGGCCGCGGCCCCTGGTCTTTTCTTGATGTTCAATGGTCGCCGTATTCATGGCATCTAATTAGGAAATGTTCGTTTCCAAATCAAGCGAAACTTTTGCGACGCAGCAAATCACAGAGCCAGAACCCAGTTCTGGCCGTTCGCCTCGGGGCCGAACATGCGGTGTCTCTCCTCGGAGACAAGCAGGAAGCCGGCCTTGATATAGATGGCGCGGGCGGTCTCCAGCATGTCGTTGGTCCAGAGCGAGAGTTCGCGGTAGCCCTTCTGTCTGGAGAAGCGGATGCATTCGTCGACCAGCATCTTGCCGAGCCCGAGGCCGCGGGCTGATTTGTCGACATAGAGCAGACGGAGCTTGGCGATGCCGTCGCCGCCATTGGTGACGAGGGCTGAGCCGACATTGACGCCGCCGCGCTCGGCGATCCAGCAATATTCCTTGGCCGGATCGAAATTGGCGAGGAATTTCCCGGCAACTTCGGCGACCAGCGCTTCGAAGCGCAGGTCCCAGCCATACTCCTCGGCGTAGAAACGGCCCTGGCTCTGAACGATCCAGCCGATATCGCCGGCGCGATGGGCGCGGATGACGGCCGGTGCGGGTTTGGCCGTAGGGTCGAGGAGGGCGCGGATGGTGTGCATGGCCGAGACTGCCGCCTCCGGCTCGCCGGCCGCGAGATTGTCGAAACGGGCGGCGATCTGCGCATTGGCGCGCCGGCCGAGTTCTTCGAACTGCTCACGTCCCCGGTCGGTGACAATGATGACCTGGCTGCGCAGATCGGCCGGATCCGGACTGGTCTCGATCAGTCCCTCTGCGCGGAAACGCTTGAGGATACGGCTGAGATAGGCCGGGTCGAGATGCAGGTCGCGGACCAGCGCCACGGCGCTGACACCGTCATGCGAGCCGATCTCGAAGAGGATGCGGGCATCCGTGAGCGTGAATGCGGTGTCGAGATAGGCCTTGTTCAGGAGGCCGAGGAAGTTCGTATAGAAGCGGTTGAAATCGCGCGCGGTTTCGATGAGGGCGATATCGGACATGGCAAAGATCTCCAGATGGAAACCTTGTCAGACTGCTGACAAGTCGGCCCACTCATCTTTCGTTTATCCTCGGCACAAGGCCGAGGATAACGCCGAGGAGAGAACGAGCCTTGTCAACAACTCAAGAATCTCCAAATAGAGATCTTGTCCTGTATTTAATGGACTGAGTCAACTAATTTGGCAATCCGAGGCGAGACACTTTCAGGCCGCTTCCTCTTCCGCGATCTCGTCCGCGCCAAGCGCGAAATCGACTGCCGCTCGCGCATGAATCGCCGTGGTGTCGAAGCCGGGCAGCGGCAGATGGTCGGGATCGAGGATCAGGCAGATCTCGGTGCAGCCGAGGATGATGCTGTCGGCGCCGTTGTCGATGGCGCGTGATATGACCGCCATGAGCTTGTCGCGTGAGCTGTCGAGTACCTTGCCGGCGCAGAGTTCATTGAAAATGATGTCGTGCACGGTGGTGCGGTCGCCGGCATCGGGAACCATGATGTCGAGACCGAGGTTTTTCATGCGGTCGCTGTAGAAGCCGTGTTCCATCGTGTAGCGGGTCGCAAGCAGCAACGGGCGCTTCCGGCCGCCGGCATGCAGCGATTTCGCCGTCTCGTCGATGATGTGGATCAGCGGCACGGAGATCTTCTTGGCAACCTCGTCGGCAATCAGATGCATGGTGTTGGTGCAGATGAGGATGCAGCCGGCGCCAGCAATCTGCAGGCGCAAAGCCACGTCGGCAAGGCGACGGGCGGCCATATCCCAGGCGCCGGCCTTCTGAAGGGCGACGATCTCCTCGAAGTTCACCGAATGCAGGATGAGTTCGGCCGAGGCAAGGCCACCCTTGCGGTCTCGCACCATCTCGTTGACGAGACGGTAATAGACCGCCGAACTTTCGAAACTCATGCCGCCGATCAGGCCGATCGTTTCCATGTCTTCACGCTCTCCATGATTCTGAACTTTCGAAAATGATGCCGTAATCCCGGCGCGGTGTGTTTGCGTTATTTGTTTCCATGGTGGGATATGTGCTATAATTTTGCGCCATTTGATGAAATCGTGCAAATATTGGGCGGAGGATACATGCTTGATGATCGCGACAGGCGCATTCTCGACATGCTGCAAAAGGATGCAGGCATATCCGTGACCGATCTTGCGGAGCGCGTGGCGCTTTCGGTGTCGGCCTGTTCGCGGCGTATCCAGCGGCTGGAAGAAAGCGGCCATATCGCCCGGCGCATCTTCGTGCTCGACCGGGAGAAAATGGGCGTGCCGACGACGGTCTTCGCTCTCGTCAAGACGGCTCACCATTCCGACGAATGGACGGAAAGCTTTCGCCGGATCATCGGCGACATTCCCGAGATCGTCGAGGCGCACCGACTGACCGGCAATCACGATTACATTCTGAAGATCGTGCTGCCGCGCGTCGAGCATTACGACGTGATCTACAAGCAGATCGTGCGCAAGCTCGAACTCTTCGACGTCTCGGCGTCGATCTCGATGGAAGAATTGAAACATGGAATGGCAATACCGGTGGGCTACGCCCGGTGAAAAATCATTTGAAGGGGCATGACAGTATGAGCGATAGCGATATTCGTAGCTTTCTCATGCCGGGGGAAAAGCTTCTTTGGTCAGGGCGTCCCGGACAAGGATTTCTTTTGACATCGCGGGATTTCCTCCTCGTTCCGTTCTCGCTTTTGTGGGGCGGCTTTGCGATCTTCTGGGAAATTACTGCCATCAGCACGGAAACGCCGGTATTCACAAAATTATGGGGTATTCCGTTCGTACTCATGGGCCTTTACCTAATGGCCGGACGCTTTTTCGTCGATGCGGCTGCCCGGGCTCGGACGGAATATGTACTGACCAACAGACGTGTGATCATTCGCAGAAGCGGGCTCTTTCGACATTTGTCCACCAACCAGCTCGAACTCCTGCCGTCGATCCGTCTTGAAGAGGGCAGCCGCGGCAAGGGTACGATCAAATTCTGCGTGCCGTCCAACAGGAGGATGAGCGGCTGGACGCCAAGTCTGGCCAACGAACCTCAGCTTCTGGGGATCGAGGATGCGCGACACGTTTACAGCCTCCTGGAAACAGCAAGGTCGGATTGCACCAGCAGCCGATAATTCGCAGTGCCATCGATAGGGATTAATGTGTCTCTATAAGGAACGTTTTTGGACATATTGCGTTCACCTTTGGTTCAGGAGGAGGGGAAGATATTTCCCTCACTTGGAGGAGCAGAGGAGAACAGTCATGAGAAAGCTGACCGTCGCCGCGTTGTGCTTGATCATAGGTGCCCCCGGCATCACGCCGGCTCAAGCGTTTCCGGCTATCAACCCACCCAGGATCGAAGCGCAGCAGCAGATAGAGCATGTGCAATGGCGTGGCCGAGGCGGCCACTGGGGTGGCGGCCATTACCGAGGCGGCTATTACAGAGGTTACCACCATAACCATGGAGCGGACTGGGGCTGGGCCTTGGGTGGCCTAGCCGTCGGCACCATCATTGGCGGCGCATTGGCACAGCCCTATTACGGCTCGTATTACGGTTCACCCTACGGCTATTACGGCTCGCCCTACCGCTATTACGGTTCGCCGTATCGCTATTATGGCCGGCCCTATCGGGCCTATGCGTCGTCTGGCTATTATGGACGGGGCGGCAACCACGAGAGTTGGTGCTATGCGCGTTATCGGTCGTACAGGGCGTTCGACAATACCTTCCAGCCCTATCATGGACCCCGTCGCCAGTGCGTCGGTCCCTATTGATTGCTGCGCCGTGAACTGTTCCGGGCCGACTACCCGTTCGAAGGCTATGTCTGTGTCGCACCTCGACCGAGGCTCTGGGCAGTGATAATTCTGCCCGACGTCCGCTTCACAAGCGTCGCCGGGTTGGATTGCAGGAGTTGCCGATAATCTCGGCGCTAAAGCGCGCCGCGATCGGACTCGTTTGTCGCGCTTTGGTCTAGGCCTTTCAATTCCAGCATGTCGTTCTCGCAAAACCACTGCACACTTTTGCGCGACATGCTCTTTCGACTGCGGGTGACGCAGGGGAGACATGCCGAAACGGCGGTTGCAACCTTTGCGGCGAGGGCCACATTGGCTTTCAGCGAAATGGCGCAGAAGGGGCAGGTCATGGGCGATCATCATGTCGTCGTTGTCGGCGGCGGTTTTGGCGGGTTGCAACTCGTCAACGGTTTGAAAGGCGCTGGCGTCAAGATCACGCTCGTTGACCGGCGCAACCATCATCTCTTCCAGCCGCTGCTCTATCAGGTGGCGACGACCATTCTCTCCACCTCGGAAATCGCCTGGCCAATCCGCCGGCTCTATGCCGACCGGCCTGACGTGACGGTTCTGCTCGGCGAGGTCACAGGCGTCGACAGCGGCACAAAGACTGTTTCCCTCCGTAACGGCATGACTCTTGGTTACGATACGCTGGTGCTGGCGACCGGGGCGACGCATGCCTATTTCGGCCATGATGAATGGGAGCCGGTGGCGCCGGGCCTGAAGACGTTGGAGGATGCGACGACGATCCGCCGGCGCGTGCTGTTTGCCTTCGAGAGGGCGGAGATGGAGGCCGATCCAACCGTGCGCGATGCGCTTCTGACCTTCACCATCGTCGGGGCCGGGCCGACCGGTGTCGAGCTGGCCGGCATCATTGCCGAACTCGCGCATTTCACGCTGCCCAAGGAATTCCGCAACATCGATACGCGCAAGACCCGCGTCGTGCTGGTCGAGGCTGGTCCGCGGGTGCTGCCAACCTTCGCTGAAGAGCTTTCGGCCTATGCCCAGAAGGCGCTGGAGAAACTCGGGGTCGAGATCCATCTCGGCAGGCCGGTGACGGAATGCAATGCCGACGGCGTGAAGATCGGCGACACCTTCGTTGCCAGCCGGACGATCGTCTGGGCAGCCGGCGTCACCGCCTCGCCGGCGGCACGGTGGCTCGGCGTTGCGGCCGACCGGGCAGGGCGCGTCGTGGTCGAGAAGGATCTGAGCGCGCCGGGGCTACCCGACGTCTTCGTCGTCGGCGATACCGCATCGGTGATGCGCGAGGACGGGAAGCCGGTGCCGGGCATCGCGCCTGCCGCCAAGCAGCAGGGCGGCTACGTCGCCAAGGTGATCCGTGCCCGTCTGTCCGGCAAGCCGGCACCGGCGCCCTTCCGCTACTGGCACCAGGGCAGCCTCGCCACGATCGGCAAGAGTGCGGCCATCATCGATTTCGGCCGGATCAAGCTGAAGGGCTGGATCGCCTGGTGGATCTGGGGTCTTGCCCATATCTACTTCCTGATCGGCACCCGCTCGCGCTTCTCCGTCGCCTGGAGTTGGTTGTGGATCTATCTGAGTGGCCAGCACAGCGCCCGGCTGATCACCCAGAAAGAAACGATGCGAGAGGAGGAGTAGGCCTCCTTTGCCCGTGAAAGCTGTCCGGGAATGCGCCGTCTCTCCTGCCTCATTCTGAGGTGCACCCGGAGGGCCTCGAAGGATCGGGGACGGCCACCGGCGCTTCACCCAGCGACATCTGCATGCAGCATGCACCGCTTAGCCACCCGCCCTCGTAGTTCGAGACGGCCCTGCGTTTGTCGCTGCAATCGATCACTGGATCGATTGCTTCGCTCCTCACCCTCACCATGAGGGCTGATTGTCGTGCCCTGCGGCACACATGTCGGAGCCTTTAGACAACGCGATACGCCCAAGCTTGACACATCTCCCCGCACACCCTTAGCATTCCATCCGCGTCTCCCAACCACCGGGAGGTGCGCATCCAGCCGTAGCAACGGGTAGAGGTTCCAATGCGCCGATTCACTTCTCACGAAAATCACATTCGAAATTCTGAGAAGTTGGTGGTTCATGCGCACTTTGAATCTGGGCATTCTCGCCCATGTAGATGCAGGCAAGACTAGCCTTACCGAAAGACTGCTTTTTGACGCCGGCGTCATCGACAAGCTCGGCAGCGTCGATACCGGCAATACACAGACGGACACTCTCGAACTCGAACGACTACGCGGCATCACGATCAGGGCGGCGGTGGTGTCGTTTGCGATCGGCGACAGGATCGTCAATCTCATCGACACGCCCGGCCACCCGGATTTCATCGCCGAGGTCGAGCGGGTGCTGGGATTGCTGGATGCCGCGGTCGTCGTCGTTTCGGCGGTCGAAGGCGTGCAGGCCCAGACACGGGTGTTGGTGCGAGCGCTGCGGCGGCTTGGCGTTCCCTTCATCTTCTTCGTCAACAAGGTCGATCGTCTTGGGGTCCGATATCAGGAGGTGGTGGAGGCCCTAGCCGCGCAGCTGGCGGTCCGCCCCATCGCCATGTCGTCGGTCATCGATGCCGGAGCCAAGCTTGCCCGGGTGGAGACGCTCGCGCCGGGAGACGAGCCGCTTTTCACGCCGCTCTGCGAGGCACTGGCAGAAAACGACGAGGCCCTGCTTGCCGATTATATCCTTGCTCCCGGTCGCCTGACCGAGGAAAGGCTTAGGCGCTGCCTGGCCGATCAGGTGGCGAGCGGCCTCGTCCATCCGGTCTTCGCGGGCGCAGCGATGACCGGTGTCGGCATGCCCGCCCTGGCATCGGCCATTGCGACGATCTTGCCCGGCCGGTGCTCCAATCCGGATGGCCCGGTCGCGGGCAAGATCTTCAAGATCGAACGCGGCTGGGGTGGGGAAAAGCTCGCCTATATCTACCTCGCCTCAGGCACGGTGCGGCTTCGGCAATATCTGGACCTGCCCAGAGGCCCGGAACGGGTGACTGCGATCCACCTGTTCGAGGCCGGCCGGATCGAAGGCGCCGAGAGACTTCGCGCAGGGCAGATTGCCCGCGTCGCCGGCCTTGCCGGCGCCCGGATCGGGGATGCGGTGGGCGGAGATCCCGCGGGTGGGCGGGCTCACTTTGCGCCGCCGACGCTCGAAACCCGGGTTCTTGCGCGGCGGCCTTCTGACAAGGCGGCGCTCTGGCTGGCGCTGAACCAGATGGCCGAACAGGATCCCTTGATCAATTTGCGCCGCAACGAGGAGACGGACGAAGTCTTCGTTTCACTCTACGGCGAGGTGCAGAAGGACGTTATCCAATCGACCCTGCTGACGGATTTCGGACTTGAGGCAAAGTTCGAGGAAAGCACCGTCATCCTGGTCGAGAGGCCAGTCGGGACCGGGGCCGGCCTGCAGATCCTCTTCAAGGAGCCCAATCCCTTCCTGGCAACCGTCGGCCTGCGCGTCGAACCACGCCCTCCCGGGGCGGGCAACAGCTTTGCGCTCGAAGTGGATGTCGGCCAGATGCCCATCGCCTTTTATCGAGCGGTCGAGGAGACCGTGTTCGAAGCGCTGAAACAGGGGATTTTCGGCTGGCAGGTCATCGATTGCCACGTGGCGATGACGGCGGCCCGGCACAGTTCGCCTGCAAGCACCGCCGCCGATTTCCGGCAGTTGACGCCATGGGTGCTGGCAACGGCGCTATCGGCCGCGCGGACCGTGCTCTGCGAGCCAATCGACCGCTTTTATCTCGAAACGCCCGCGGAAAATTTGAGCGGCGTGGTCACCCTGCTTGCAAAATCGGCAGCAACGACGACGGATTCGGTCATTGCCGATGGCGTCGCCCGGCTCGAGGGTACCATGGCGTCTCAGATGGTCCGCGGTGTCCAGCAGCAATTGCCGGGCCTGACGAGCGGGGCGGGGACCATGGAAAGCAGCTTCGATCATTATGCCCCAGTGGCTGGCCCGCCGCGCTCGCGCCCGCGATCAGGTCCTGATCCGTTCAACGGCGTCGAATATCTGCTGCGCCTGCATCGACTTGCCGGAGGCATATCGTGACATCCGAGTGTCGCATTTGATCGTGGGTGGCAGACGGTGCGGCTGCGCCCAAGGGCGGAGATCTTGACAGCACCGCCACAGTTGAAATCGCCCGACATTGAAAAAGGCGGCCCCCGAAGGAGCCGCCTCTCGTTTTCTTATGCTGCCAGCGAGGCGATGTCGATGACGAAGCGGTAGCGGACGTCGCTCTTCAGGACGCGTTCATAAGCTTCGTTGACCTGCTGGATGTTGATCTTCTCGATCTCGGAGACGATGTTGTGCTTGCCACAGAAGTCGAGCATTTCCTGGGTTTCCTTGATCGAGCCGATCATCGAGCCGGAAATACTCTTGCGGCCGGGGATGATCGAGAAGGCGTGCACGGGGATCGGATTCTCAGGCGCGCCGACCACCACGAAGGAACCATCCACCTTCAGAAGGCCGAGATAGGCATTCCAGTCGATTTCGGCGCTGACGGTGCAGATGACCAGGTCGAAAGTGCCGGCGAGCTTCTTGAAGGTTTCCGGGTCGTTGGTGGCATAATATTCCTTGGCGCCGAGCTTCAGCCCATCTTCCTTCTTGGAAAGGCTCTGGGAAAGAACGGTGATATCGGCCCCCATGGCCGCACCCAGCTTGACGCCCATATGGCCGAGGCCGCCCATGCCGACGATCGCGACCTTCTTGCCGGGGCCGGCATTCCAGTGGCGCAGCGGCGAATAAAGCGTGATGCCGGCGCAGAGCAGCGGCGCGGAGGCATCGAGCGGAAGGTTGTCCGGGATGGACATGACATAGCCTTCCTTGACGACGATCGAGTCGGAATAGCCGCCCTGGGTGCGTGTCTTGCCGTCGGCTTCGAAATCATTGTAGGTGCCGCTGAGACCCGGCATATACTGTTCGCGATCGAGGTCGCGCTCGGCGCAGCCGATACAGGAATCGACGAAGCAGCCGACGCCGACGCGGTCGCCGACCTTGAACTTGGTCACGGCGGAACCGACGGCCGAGACGATGCCGGCGATCTCATGGCCCGGCACGATCGGATAGACGGCGTTCTTCCATTCGTTGCGGACAGTGTGGATGTCCGAATGGCAGATGCCGGCAAACTTGATGTCGATCACGACGTCATCGGGGTTGGGGTTGCGGCGTTCGAAGGTGAAAGGGGTCAGCGGTTTGGAAGCGTCGGTTGCGGCGTAGCCTCTTGCAATAGGCATGGAAACCTTCCTTTTCGATTGTGGTAGGGGTTGAACGGGATGGCGGACTATTGCCCGTAACTGCGTGAGAGGGTTAGAGCGATCCTCTCAGCTTTTTGCACGATCCTGCAAAAGTGAGGCGCCGGCCTGTTTGCGAAATGGCGAAGGCACTCTAGATAAGGGCGGTATCACCGGCGTCAGCCAGTTGACAGAAAGAGTTGCCGCATGACTTTGCCCTTCAGCCCCTATCAGGAAATTGTCGACATCGCGATGCGCTTCGCGCCTGGCGACGGCGAGTTCTCAACTGATATCGGCAATCTTCACGTCAGCCGTCGGTCCAAGCCAAGCGATCCGCTTCACAGCAGCTACCGGCCCTGTTTTGCCTTTGTGCTGCAGGGGGCCAAGAGCCTGCGCCTCGGCACCGAACTTATCAGCTACGGGACAGGAGACTATCTGCTGACCTCGCTCGACCTGCCGGTCGCCTGGCAGGTCACCGAGGCAAGCCCTGAAGTGCCGCATCTCTGCCTGGGGCTGGCAATCGATTCCGAAAAGCTGCTTGAGCTTTTGAGCCGTATCGATATTCCGCGTCCGGCGGCCCATACCGACGGGCAGCGCGGGATGGCGGTGAACGTCGCTCCGCCGGAGCTCCTGGATGCCGCCGTCCGCCTGCTGCGCTTGCTCGATCGTCCAGGCGACATTCCTGCCATGGCGCCGCTGATCGAGCAGGAAATCCTCTACCGGGTGCTGACCGGGCCGGATGGCGCGCGGCTGATCAACATCGCCACAGCAGACAGCCACAGCAACAGGATCGCCCGCGCCGTCGCATGGCTGAAGGAGAATTTCGCGCGGCCGCTGCGCATCGAAGATCTTGCCGTCCGCGTCAGCATGAGCGTGTCGTCCTTCCATCATCACTTCAAGTCGGTCACGGCGATGACGCCGGTGCAATATCAGAAGCAGCTTCGCCTGCACGAGGCGCGTCGCCTGATGCTGGTGGAGCGCCTCGATGCCGGTACGGCCGGCCACCGCGTGGGCTATCAAAGCCCGTCGCAGTTCAGCCGCGAATACAGTCGCCTCTACGGCGCTTCGCCGGCGCGCGATATCGATGGCGCGCGCGAGGTCATGGCGGCGGAGTAGTCTGTCGCGCATCCCGGGCATCCGATCATTAAAGGATGTTTGACGTTTCGTGGCTAGTCTGGCGCCAACCATCCAGCAGGCCCGAAGTCCGTATGACGCAAGAACCATTTCTGTCCATCGTCGCGCCTTGTCATAACGAGGAAGAGGGCCTCCGCGAATTCTGCCGCCGAGCCGTCGCAGCTGCTCGGAGCGTTGCTGGGGATGCCTTCGAGCTCATTCTCGTCGATGACGGCTCGTCCGACCGCACCTGGGAGATCATTTCCGAATTGGCGGCTGATGTGCCGCAAGTGCTCGGCGTTCGTCTTCTTCGCAATCACGGCCACCAATTGGCATCGACGGCGGGTCTCTCCGCGTCGCGGGGCGAGCGTGTGCTCCTGATCGACGCCGATCTTCAGGATCCGCCCGAACTGCTTTTGATGATGGTGCCGATCATGGAGCGTGGCGCCGACGTCGTTTATGGTCAGCGCACGCGCCGCGAGGGTGAAACCTGGTTCAAGCTTGCCTCGGCTTCGCTTTTCTATCGTGCGCTGTCCAGGCTCGCCTCGGTGACCATTCCGCGCGATACCGGCGATTTCCGGCTGATGAGCCGGCGCGTCGTCGATATCCTGCTGGCGATGCCGGAGCGCGATCGCTTTATCCGGGGCATGGTCAGCTGGATCGGTGGCAGGCAGGTGGCTCTCCCCTACGAGCGTGACGTGCGTTTTGCCGGCACGACGAAATATCCGCTGCGCAAGATGATCAATTTTGCGCTCGATGCGATCACCAGCTTTTCGACGACGCCGCTGCGTATAGCCACATGGCTTGGCATGATCAGCGCCGGCGTCGCGATCGCGTTGCTTGTCTACACCTTCGTTCGCTGGTTGGAGGGCGAAACGATCACCGGCTGGTCGTCGATCATGGCCGCCGTCAGCGCCTTCAGCGCCATCCAGCTGATCTGTATCGGCATCATCGGCGAATATCTCGGCCGTCTCGTGCAGGAGAGCAAGAAGCGGCCGATGTTCATGATCGAGACGATCCTGCGCGGCAGCGAACACGCCGAGCTGCCGACTGCTTTTCCGGAGATGAACGCCAGCGATAAGCGCGCCGCACTCGATGTCGCCTTTACATCCGGGGAGTTTCCGCGAGCGCAAAAGAGCAGTCGGATCGGATAATGGACCAGATCGCCACGCCTGCTGTGGTCGCAGCCGAGCCCCAGGGATTGGCCGCCAGACAGGATTCCACCATTGCGATCGCCGCTTTCGTCGCGATTGCCGCGGCGCTGGTGGTGCTGTTTCGCTTTCCGCCGGTTCTCGATTACCCCAATCACTACGCCCGGATATGGCTCCTTTCGGGCGGCATCGGCGAGCAGCCGTTTCCTGAGATTTATGCGGTCGATTGGAGCCGCACCTTCACCAATGTCGGGATCGACATTCTCGCCACCTGGCTGGGACCGCTTGTCGGCGCCGACAGGCTTGCGCGGACTTTGCTTTTCCTGGCGATCGTGCTGCCGCCGCTCGGCGCGATCGGCTTGCATCGCGCGCTTTTCGGCGGCCGGCACCACTGGCAGACCGCCATGCTGTCGCTCGGCTGGTGCGCCACCATGATCGGCGGCTTCATCAATTTCCAGATCGGCCTCGGCATGGCGCTCTTCTTCGCCTGCGTCGACCTCCGGCTGCAGGGCAAAAATCCCGCGCTGGTTTTTGCCTGGCGGCTCGCCGCTTCGCTGCTGCTGACGGTGATGCACATCTTCTCGCTCGGCTTCTATATGGCGATCGTCTGCGGCCTCGAATTTTCGTGGCGCATCGACATACTGCGATCGAAGGCGGGTCTCACGAGGCTCGTCGGCCGGTTGGCGTTGGCGATTGGCGCCTGCGTCTTGCCACCGCTCGCGCTCTACCTTCACACGGCATCTTTGCCCAACGCCGGTGGCAACGGCCTTGGGCTTGCATGGAACGACAGCGTCGTCCTGATCGTCCTCAATCTGCTCTCCGCCATCACGACCTATGTCCCGGTGGTGGATGTCTTACTGGTTCTGCCGCTGATCCTCATCTGCACACGTGCCGCACGAGCGGGCGACATCCGCATGCATGCGGGGCTTGCCGTCGCCGCTGGCGGTCTGCTGCTGCTCTCCTGTATTTCGCCTCGCCACATGCTCGGCACCGGATGGATCAGTTGGCGCTTTCCGATCATGACGGCGCTCGTCGCCATGGCGATGGTATGCCCCTTCGCCAATCTCCCGCGCCGGCAGGCGCTGTTGCTTTCGCTCGTCATCAATCTTGCGGTCTTCGGCCGTACCGGCTGGATCGGCTGGAACTGGTGGCTGGCGCAAAAGGATGTTGCCGCTGTCGAGAGCGTGCTGAAAAGGGTGCCGGCCGGTGCAGCCGTGCTACCACTTGGGCATGAACCTGAGACAGTGAGCTACCTTGCCCACTCCAACCGGCATTTTTTCTGGGGACTGGATACTTTCCGGCATCTGCCGACGCTTGCCGTGCCCGTCTCGCATGCTTTCGTGCCGACGCTCTTCACCGCAAAAGGCAAGCAGCCACTTTCCGTTCTGTCGCCCTGGTCTGAGATCGCGGTTCCAGAGGGCAATCTGCTGTCGGTGGGTGTGCTTTCATGCCCGACAATGTTGCAGCAATATCGAGACTTCACGCCCTATCTGTCGGATTGGCGCAGTCGTTTCGATTTCGTCCTGGTCGCCAATGCCGATATTCTCGATCGCTATGTCGGCACCTTCATGCCGTCGGGCCTGACGGTCATCGAGGATGCCGGTTTCGCGAAGCTTTACGCGATCGATAAGACGATGCCGGCAGAGCCTTTGGCTATCCCGGCGGGTTGCGCCACGGCGTTATAAGCCGCGGCTCATCAGCCGGGGAATTTCAGCGCCTTGTCGGCACGGCATTTGGCGAGCTTGAGCTGGCGGAAGGAGAGGATTTTCGTGATGCGCTCCTTGCCATCCGTCTCCACACTCATGCAGGCGCAGGCATAGCCGTAATTGCCGTTGGTTCTGACATACTCATGTTCGGAGATGTCGGAGATCAGCTCCATGCCTTCCACCTCGCCGGCATCGTCGCCCTGGGTCATGATCGTCCAGGTGTTTTCCGCATCTTCCAGCCACCAGTTGGCGGGCGTCGGATTTTCAATCCAGCCGCAGCGCGTTTCGGCCGCCTGTGCATTTGCGGCGATGGCAAGGGCTGCGGTGATGACTGCGGCAGCGATCCGGTATTTCATCGGCTTTTCCTCATCGCCAGATTTCAGTTGTTGATCGCGATGATCGCCCAATGGCTTTCCTCGCAGGCGTCGTCATCGCAGACCGCGCCCATCCAGAGGGCGCCACCCGCGAGCATGACGCCGTCGCTATTGACGAAGAGATCCCCGTATTGCTGGCGCCCGACGGCGCGGCGCGTTTCCGGCGTCACCAGATCGTCGAAATTGTCGATGAAATCTTCGGCGCTCTCGACGTCGTAAGTCTCGCCCCTGGCCTCGACCGTCAGCGGGTATTCGGCAAGCCCGGCAATGGTTTCGGCGTCGCCCGAGCGCATCGCCCGAACGAGTTGGCGCAGCGGCCGGTCGAAGCCTGCGGCGTCGCCGTGCAGTTCTTCGATGCGGTTATAGACGTCGCTGTCGGACTGCGCGAGAGCGCTTGAGCCGCCCAGGAGAATGGCTCCGAGCAGGAGAAGAGCTGCGGACAGACGTGACATCGAAGCCTCCAGACACAAGCGGTGTAGCGCGACAATATGCGATCACCAGGGATTCGCGCCTATCCAATTCTGGTGTTTCATCGCGGTTTCCCGTATTAAAGAAATCCATTCGGGCTTCTTGACGATTTGATCGGTTTAGCGCATAAACCTCACGAACCGTACCGTACGGTACGTATATGGGAGCTACGACCGTGTCTGTCGATACCGCAGAGCCGAGCGAATTTTCGCCGCGCCAGAACGCCGTTCTGGAGCAGGCGTTGCGGTTGCTCGTCGATGGCGGCGAGAAGGCGCTGACGACCTCGGGTGTGGCGCGTGCCGCCAATTGCTCGAAGGAGAGCCTCTACAAGTGGTTCGGCGATCGCGATGGGTTGTTGTCGGCGATGATCGCCTATCAGGCGAGCAAAGTGCGCACCTTCGAGCGCAACGGCGAGCGACTGACGGCGGCAAGTCTGCACGACCATGTGGTCATTTTCGCGCGTGATCTGCTGGAGGTGCTCGCCGGCGACGTCTCGCTGGCGCTGAACCGGTTGGCGATCGGCCAGTCGAACCGCGACGGCTCGAAGCTCGGCAAGCTGCTGCTCGAGCGCGGCCGCCGCCAGATCGACCGGCGCGCCATGGCGTTGATCGATGCCGGAAAGAGGGCAGGGCTCCTGCGTTTTTCCGATGCCGACGAGGCTTATCACACGCTTTACGGCCTTGTTGTTTCCGATCTGCATGTGCGCATGCTGCTCGGCGAGCCGGGCCTCAAGGATACCGCGCGCCAGGCGGAGAGGGCGGTTACCGCCTTCCTCCGGCTCTACGGCACGGACAAGGTTCTGGTGGAGATGCCGGTTCTCGGTTGATTCCGCTTTAATGACAGTCAACAAGACAAGCAAAGGGAAGGAACTTCAAATGCGCGTCTATTACGATCGTGATGCCGATCTCAACCTCATCAAGGCCAAGAAGGTCGCCATCATCGGCTACGGTTCGCAGGGCCGTGCCCATGCGCTGAACCTCAAGGACAGCGGCGCCCAGAACGTCGTCATCGCGCTCAAGGCCGGTTCGCCGACCGTCAAGAAGGCTGAAGCCGACGGCTTCAAGGTCATGACGGTTGCCGAAGCCGCCGGCTGGGCCGACCTGATGATGATGGCAACGCCCGACGAACTGCAGGCCGACATCTACAAGTCGGAAATCGCTGCAAATATCCGCGACGGCGCGGCGATCGCCTTCGCCCACGGCCTCAACGTGCACTTCGGCCTGATCGAGCCGAAGGCCACGGTCGACGTCGTCATGATCGCGCCGAAGGGCCCGGGCCACACGGTTCGCGGCGAATACCAGAAGGGCGGCGGCGTTCCCTGCCTCGTTGCCGTTCACCAGAACGCTTCCGGCAATGCGCTTGAACTCGCTCTCTCCTACGCCTGCGGCGTCGGCGGCGGCCGCTCGGGCATCATCGAAACCAACTTCCGCGAAGAGTGCGAAACCGACCTCTTCGGCGAACAGGTCGTTCTCTGCGGCGGTCTGGTCGAACTCATCCGCGCCGGTTTCGAAACGCTTGTTGAAGCCGGCTACGCGCCTGAAATGGCCTATTTCGAATGCCTGCACGAAGTGAAGCTGATCGTCGACCTGATCTATGAAGGCGGCATCGCCAACATGAACTACTCGATCTCGAACACGGCCGAGTGGGGCGAATATGTCTCCGGTCCGCGCATCATCACCGCTGAGACCAAGGCCGAGATGAAGCGCGTCCTCAAGGACATCCAGACCGGCAAGTTCACTTCCGACTGGATGCAGGAATACCGCGCTGGCGGCTCGCGCTTCAAAGGCATCCGCCGCCTGAACGACAGCCACCAGATCGAGGAAGTCGGCGCCAAGCTGCGCGGCATGATGCCCTGGATCGGCAAGAACAAGCTGGTCGACAAGAGCGTGAACTAAGCGGTTTTCAGACTGTAGGAATCGAGGGCCGGGGCGAAAGCTCCGGCCTTTATCGTTGTGCGCTGACGGTCAGCCAGCGCGTCGGCTTGCCGTCATATCCGCCGCCGTCGTATTCGCTTAGGGCGATATTCCTCCAACCGCCTTTCGTCAGAAGCTCCGAGAGCCATTCGGCGGAGGGAAAGTTGTAATAACGCCCGAAGCCGTCATGGCCTTCTGCTTCCCCGGCCTTGAAGCTTGCGTGAAGGAGGCCGCCGGGCCTCAGGGCGCGGCGGATGCGGGCGAAGACGTCGGGCAGTTCGGATCGGGGGACATGAAGAAGGCTCGCATGCGCCCAGACGCCGTCGAAGGCGCTGTCGGCGTCGAGTTCCTGGAACAGCATGACCCTGACCGGCCTGCCGATCAGCGCTTCGGCCTGTGTTGCAAGCTCGGCAGAGCCATCCGTCGGCGTCACGTCGAAACCCTGCGACAGCATGTAGACGCTGTCCTGTCCGCCACCGCAGCCGAGTTCGAGGATTGCCGCACCCCGCGCAAGCCCGGCGAGGAAGGCATCGAGCTGCTGCTTCGGCAGGCTGCGCGCCCGGTTGGCGTAGGTCTCGGCGTTTTGCCTGTAGAAGTCAGAGGTATTGTCACGAGCCATGCGGATCGGCCGTTCGGGAGCGTCGGTTGGATTGAAGGTGCCTTTCGGGGAGCCGATCGGCGCCGATGATGTCGATGACGAGGATGCCGTCCGGTATTTCACGATAGAAGGCGACGTGGCGCATGTGAAGAAGGCGGCGAAGGCCGACGCCAAGCTCTTCGCATTCGTCTCCCATGGAGGGCGCGCGCGAAAGAAGCACGAAAATTCTGTCCCAGTCGAGAAGATAGGCATCCGCCTGTGCCTCGCCGAAGTGCAAGCTGGCATATTCGTCGATGCCCGACAGCACGGCATCTGCGGTTCGGGTCAGCCTATAGGTTGATGTCACGCAGCTTTGCCTTCGTTTCCAACAGGATATCGGCAATGCGCCGGTCGCTGATGCCGCTCTCTTCGGCCAGCCTCAGAATCTCACGCAATTCTTCGTCATCGAGCTTGCGATGGTCCTGGTCCCTCAGGACGAGTTCCGCCAGATATGTGCTGGCATTGGCGTATCTGCCGCTTGCGACACGGCGTGCGACGTAATCCGCCAGATTATCCGGAAGAGAGATCGTCATTTTCGCCATTGAATTCGGTGCAGTCCGTCCATGCCGGTTGATGCCAGATTACCATTTCCCACGTTGTGATAGAAGCGTTGCGCTCCGCCGTCGAGCACTTGGGTCACATCCAGGTCAGTCTTTTTTATCGACATAGATGACGCGTTCGAGATCCTTGAAATGGGCGTCGCAGGTCAGGATGTCGGCATCATGGCGCTCCGCGGTCGCATAAATGATCGCATCGGCGGTGGCGAGTTTGTGGATCGTCGAGATTTCGGCAGCACGGCGGGCAAGCGTCGTGTCGAGAGAGACAACCATGCATGTCGCGGTATAAGCGATGAAGCTGTCGACGGCTTCCTCGTCCTTCTCGCGTGCCAGCCATTTGGAGAGCTCGAGCTGCACGATCGTTGGAACGATGCATTGATCGCGCACCGGGATATTGGCCTGCAACCGGGTTCCGGCGGCACTTTTCGTCAGCCATTCTATCCATGCGGAGCTGTCGACCACGCGCATCAGAAACGGTCGTTCCGGTCGCGGTAGTTTTCCTTGTCAGCGCCTTCGGCAATGCCGCGAAGATCGGCAAGCGTCGGGACCGGCATCAGCAGCACGCCTTTCCCTTTGGGGATGAACACGAATTCCTGCCCCGCCGACCAGTGCTGCTGTTCGCGCACTTCCTTGGGAATGGAGATCTGGAATTTTGTGGAGAGGGTTGCGGTTGTCATTCTTACCTTTCCTCCATCGATAGATGAATGGTAAGAATTCATCTGACATCCGTCAATGACGAAGTGTTTTCGGCGTTAGTGCTATTTTGGTCGCCAAAGGAGAAGTAGCGATGATTCTTCCCGCTGACTCGGCCACAAAAGACCGGGCGGCGCGCGGTTTCGAAAGAGATCCGCGGATTGCTTGGTGGCCGTCCGCTCGAAGAGCATCGTAGCGTATCGTGCAGCTCGACACGAACTCCGGCGAGGGCGGAATAGGGTCGACAGCCCGGCGGCTTTGCGCGCGAGGCGGAGAGCGGCGCCCACCATGTCGGTGTTGACGCCGCCGTTTGCGTGGAACGTCGGGAATTCAGGCCGGGATAAGGCGGGTCCAGCCGCGCTCATCGTTCGTTACGCCCTTCTGCAGACTGACGAGCTGCTGGCGCAGTTCGCTGGTCAATTTGCCGGTCTGTCCGTCTCCGACCAGAAACTCGCCGCCGGCATGTCGAACCAGGCCAATACCCGCCAGGACTGCGGCAGTGCCGCAAGCGAAGGCTTCGACGAGCTTGCCGCTGGCAGCGTCGTCTTGCCATTCCGCGAAGGAGTAGGGGCGCTGTTCGACGCGCAAGCCTCTTTCTTCGGCGAGCACGATCACGGAGGCCCGGGTGATGCCCGGCAGGATCGTGCCGCCAAGGGGCGGGGTCACCACCGATCCGTCATTCATCACGAAGAAGACGTTCATGCCGCCGAGTTCTTCGACCCAACGATGCTCTGCTGCGTCGAGGAAGACGACCTGATCGCAATTCTTCTTCGCCGCCTCGGCTTGCGCCACGAGGCTGGCTGCGTAGTTTCCGCCGCATTTTGCAGCGCCGGTGCCGCCGGCAGCCGCACGGGTGTATTCGGTCTCGACCCACAGGGAGACGGCCTTCGCGCCGCCCTTGAAGTAGGCGCCGACCGGAGAGGCGATGATGCAGAAGACATATTCCTGAGCCGGACGAACACCGAGAAACGCCTCGTTGGCGAACATGAAGGGGCGAAGGTAGAGGCTGGCGTCGCCGGACGGAATCCAAGCCTTGTCAATGCGGACCAGTTCTTCGACGGCCTTCAGGAAGAGTTCTTCGGGCACAGGAGGCATCGCCATGCGGGCTGCAGACTGCGCGAAGCGGCGGGCATTCTCTTCAGGCCGAAAGAGCAGAATCCGGCCATCGTCTGCCTTGTAGGCTTTCATGCCCTCGAAGATTTCCTGAGCATAATGCAGCACGGCGCTCGCAGGATCGAGCTCCAGGGGCCGCCTGGGCGTAACCTTCGCATCGTGCCAGCCCTTGTCGGCAGTCCATCGTGCCAGGACCATATGATCGGTGAAGACCTTGCCGAAGCCTGGCGTCTCCAGTGCCTGGATGCGATCGGCGTCGGAGACGGGAGACTGGTGGAGTTCGATTTTGATTTCAGAAGAGGCCGACGTCACGGTCATTGCTGGCACCTTGATAGTAATTTGAATAGTGGCGGCGACACTACTGCCGCCGAGCTGGTCTTGGAAAGGTCTGAATCAGCCGGTTTCGACTTTGATCAGAGGAATAATCGCTTGGAGTGGCTGACGTCGAGCAGCAAATTCGGGATCGAGCGTCTTCGATATCGGATGGCGTCTACGCTTGTCACCATGACAAGAAAATAGGTCAGTATTATTGACATAATTTCCCTGGCGTGGTTTGTCGGCGGTATAGAAAATATGAGGAAACCCCATGCTGAACTGGGACACCATGTTTGCGTCGCGCTCGTCGCGCATGCGCGCATCCGAGATCCGCGAGTTGCTGAAGCTTCTCGACCGGCCCGACATCATCTCCTTTGCCGGCGGCATCCCTGATCCGGCGCTGTTTCCGGATCGGGAATTCAAGCAGGCCTATGCCGATATCTTCGACGGCGCCGCCGTCAACTCGGCGCTGCAATATTCAGTGAGCGAAGGCTACAAGCCGCTGCGCGAATGGCTGGTCAAGCAGATGGCAGCTCTCGGCATCCCCTGCGAACTCGACAACGTCTTCATTGTATCAGGCTCGCAGCAGGGCCTGGATTATCTCGGCAAGCTCTTCCTGTCGCCTGGTGATACCGCGCTGGTGACATGGCCCACCTATCTCGGCGCGCTGCAGGCCTTCAACGCCTATGAACCGGCCTATGACCAGTTGACGCCGAACGGCAACCGGACGCCGGAATCCTATCGGGCGGCCGCAGCGGCTGCCGGCGGCAAGGTGAAGTTCGCCTATCTCTCCGCCGATTTCTCCAACCCGACCGGCGAGACCGTCGATCTCGATGGCCGCAAGAAGGTATTGGCATTGGCCGAAGACCTCGACATCGCCGTCATCGAGGATGCGGCCTACCAGTCGTTGCGTTACGACGGCGATCCGATCCCACCGATCCTGGCGCTCGAGATTGCCGAAAAGGGCCATATCAACGATACGCGCACCATCTATTGCGGCAGCTTCTCGAAGACGCTGGCGCCTGGCCTTCGCGTCGGCTTCATCGTCGCCAATGCGCCTGTCATCCGCAAGCTGGTGCTGATGAAGCAGGCGGCCGACCTGCATTCCTCGACGATCAACCAGATGGCGATATCAGATGTCGCCGAGCGCGGCTTCGACGCGCAGGTCGCCAAGATCAAGGCCGCCTACAGCAAGCGCCGTGACTGCATGCTGACGGCACTCGAGAAATATATGCCCAAAGGCACGAGCTGGACGAAGCCGGAGGGCGGCATGTTTATCTGGATCACGCTGCCGGAGGGGATGGATGGCGCCAAGCTCTTGGCGAAATCGCTGGAGACCGCCAAGGTCGCCTTCGTACCCGGCAAGGCATTCTTCGCCGATGGTTCCGGCGCCAACACCTTCCGCGTCAGCTTCTCCTGCGCCAACGAGCAGATGATCGAGGACGGCATCGGCCGCTTGGGCGCGCTGATCTCGGCCGAAATCGGCGGCTGATCCAGGCTGGCGAGGGCGTCGATCAGAAGATCGTCGTCCAGCCTTCGTTCGCCGTCTCGCTCTTGCCGTAGCCGACCCGGTCGGCCACGGCGCCGTCGGCGTTGCGCAGGATGATGTCGCCGCCCCTGTTGGCAAGCTGCGGGCCGCCGGCCGCGGCATCGAGTGCCACGGTGCGCAGCTCGCCTGCGCCAAGCGACCCCGACAGTGTCTGGGTCCTGCCGTTTTCGTCTTCCAGCTTCCAGCCGTCGAGCGATGCGGTCATGTCGGAGCGGTTGATGATCGTGACTGTTTCGGCCTCGGTGCCGCCTTCGCCGTTCACCGGGTTGATCAGCGCGGCGACGATGCGCAGCGACGAGGCGACGATCGGCTGCGGTCGGCGCGTGCCTTCGCCGCGGCCCTGGCCGCCACGGCTGTCGGAAACCGGATGGCCGGTCGCCGCATCGGTGTTCCAATTCTGCGACTGGAAGCAGAGGAAGATCGCCGCCCATTCGTCGGTATCGTTGAAATGGACGAGAAGGGCGCCGTCCTGGTTGGGCCCGTTGGTCGCCTTGAAGCTGCCGCCGTCGCCCTGGTTCATGTGAATGTCGTGGATGCCGTTGCCCGGCTCGAAACGGAAATATTGGTCCGGCTTGTTGTGCTCAGGACCCCAGGCCTCGCCGAAGGCGTAGAAATGCACGTCGGAATCGGCAATGCCTTCCTGGACGATCGGCTCGATGAAGTCGCGCAGGTCGTTTTTCGGGCCGGATAGCTGGAAGGGTGCGACATTCATATCCTCGCGTTCGATCAGCCCGCCGCGAACATAGTCTATCGCAAGCTCCGGACGGTCCTTGCGGATGTCGGTCAGCCCCATCGGCAGCGCTTCGAGCGCCTCCGTCAGCGCTGAGCGCTTGAAATCGACGATATTAGCGTAGAGCAGATCGTGCGGCGTTTCCTTGGAGCGGACATTGAGCGCGATGCGATAACTGACGCCGTTTGCCTCGATGCGGATCTCGATATGAGGATCGTTGTCGTCGTCGAGGGCAAGTGCGCTCGCCGTGCCCTTCAGGACCGTGTAATTCTTCAGCATGGAGAACCTTGCGGGAGTGGCGGGGTCTGACGATAACACGGCGAAAGTGCATCTTTTGTGACGACTAAAGTATGGCGCGATCCTTCAGATTCGCCTGCCACGCTTTAGGTCTTTGATTTACGCATGTCGTGGTCGCAAAACCGCTGCACACTTTTGCGGACTTATGTAGCAATTGCCACAAAGGTCACGCAGTGCAATCAGAGCGGTTGTTAAGCAGATAAACGGCCAGAAATGACCGGCGCACGGATAGCTTGTTCGTGGGCAAGAGGTGCCAATCGCCGTAACGCAGTGATCGCTATTCGTCGGCCCTATTCGGTGCATCGCCGACCCCGAACTGATCGTCAGAGGCCGGCAAGATAGTGAGCCAAGGCAGCGATGTCGTCGGCCGAAAAATTGCGCACCAAGGCCGTCATGCTGGGCATGTTCGGGCGCCTGTTATCGCGAAAGTCGGAGAGGGTTTTGATCAGGTAGTCCAGCTTCTGATTTGCGACGCGCGGAGTGTTGGCGTATCCGACGAAACCCTCCCGGTGGCACGAGGTGCACTTCTTCCCGGCGTCGAGCGCTCGGACGCGGGTAATGCTCGCTGCGTCGGCCGGCTCGCGGTAGGCGGGCCAGGGCAGTGCGGAGAAGTAGGCCGCAAGCGCCTTCATGTCGTCGTCGGAAAGATTCTTCGCGATCCGGCCCATGAGGTCGTCGGTGCGCTCTCCATTGCGATATTCCTGCAAAGCTATCAGCAAAGAGGACTCGTGCTGGCCGGCGATGATTGGCGTGTTCT